>OIEJ01000322.1_pt1 | contig 20270 bp, 19 predicted proteins | sample 1581791 | NCBI WGS metagenome assembly OIEJ01 (sample SAMN03281019, study PRJEB24777) | human gut metagenome | isolation source: fecal sample PR141 from 1 month old male Chinese infant, vaginal delivered... | place: Singapore | collected 2005-11-08 | reverse complement strand
TGAGTATATAAAAAAAAAAAGAGCCTTTCGGCTCTTATTAGAATGTAGACAAACTATTTTAAAGCAAAATAAGTTAAGTGATTCTGCAAAAAACAAAATTGAGTTCCAATATTTAAATCGATTTAAGAAAATACTGAAACTTTCCGCTGTGAGAAAAGTGCTTGAAACGTTATTGTTTCAGGCACTCGGAATTATTGAGACCTTAGACTCAATAATTAGTCATGGAACTTTAAAGAAGTTCGCTGACGTCCGTACTCACCTAAGGAAAGTTTTTAAGATATTTTGTCTTCAATCTGAAAAGAGCCTTTCGGCTCTTTTCTATATCATTATTTTGCTAAAGCTCCCATTGGATCCCACGGTGCTAGGACAATTGGTTCTGCTTCATAGGCTGCTAATTCGTCTGCTGTTAGGAATTCTTTACGAACCACGATTTGATAGGTATATTCATCCATCCAAGCATCAGAAGCCACAAAGTAACCATCTGTACCGACCTTGTCTCCCCATGAATTTTCAACCTTCCATTTACGAGGCTGACCTGCTTCGTCTAAATCAACCCCTGTCAAGACCATAGCATGTGTCATGAGACTTTCTGCATAGTCCAAGCGACCCGCCTTGTCTTGTGTCAAATGAATGTCCATGCCTGCTTCAAAATCGTAGACATCGGTTGCCAGGATTCCGGCTTTACGGTTGCTGACTTGGCCTACATCTGAACCAAACCAGACAGTTTCTCCTGCTTTCATTTGAGCAATAGCTAATTCTTTCAATCGATCCATTGGAACATTTAGGTAGCGGACTGGACGGCTACCAACCACATTGCCCAGCATATCTACGGTGTAAGATTTTCCATATGGCTTATCTGTAGTTGGGGCATTGATAATGGAGACGTAATCGTCTAATTGAAGGTCTACATATTTTTTGTAGAAGCTTTGTGGAGTTAAGCCACTTTCGGTATGGAATTGGTTGTCCTTATCACGGTATGAAAAGTCAAATTCACGCGGAGGCAATCCTAAAGACATAGCCAAGAAGTTAAAGATTTCTTGCAACAACGCTTGTTTCTTGCTCGCAACTGCCTCACTATCTGCGCCTGAGTGAATCAAGTCACGCAAGATTTGCGCATCTTGACGCAAGAGTTTATTGAGGTAGGTGTTCAATTCCCGGCTATTACTTGAAGAAATCGATTCCGGATAAACTGATTTTGGAACCACTCCGTATTTCTCAAAGAGGGATACCACCATATCCCATTGACCACCATCTTGTTGTGGGGTTTGTAGGAGAAAAGCCACCTTACGGCTGGTCAATTCTTGATCTGCTGTAGCAATCACTTGCTCCAAAAACCAGTTTGATTTTTCATACTTATCCCAAAAGAAAGTATGTGCTTGAGACAATTCAAAATCCTCCAATTGGAAGCTTGAAATCATCTTGTGACGGAAGGTATTTAAAGCCGCAAACATCCAACAACGTCCAGATGCTTTTTGGTTTGTCACCTTATCCTTGGTCAAATCAAGTGAAAAAACTGGTGTATTTTCTACTGCACTCTTGCGCGTTTCAAGCGATGCATGGATCCCATTGTGGGTAACAGCATTTTCAAGAGCCGCATATTTCACATTTGCTTCATAATTAGCATAGAGCTGGTCTGTAAATTCTTTCGTTAATTCTGACATAGCAATCTCCTTTTTTCATTATTTACTATTATAATCCTTTGAGCAGAATCTTCAAGTAAAAATCACCCTATAGAGAGGGATTCTGTTTAGAATAGATGATTTTATCCCCGCAATATCCTTTGCGTTGAATGGCATGAGGGATGGTTTCTACATACTGCATTCCTGCCTTTTCCATGACTTTCCCTGAAGCAGGATTTAAACTGACATAAGTGGCTTTGATTTCTTTAAATCCGACTTTGTTCAATAAGAAATCCAAAACAGCTATGACGGCTTCTGTCATGAATCCCCGCCCCCAGAATTTCTTGCCAAGGATATAACCTAGCTCGCATGATTGACTTTCCTGGTCTTGAGAAACCACACTAATATCTCCAATTACCTGATCCAGTGATGTTTTCAAACAAAGCGCCCATTTATAAGTATCTGGTTTACGATACTGTTCGATCCATCTTTTGATCGATTCTCTGGTTCTCTCAGTAGATGCATGGGCATCCCAAGTGACATATTTCAGGGTTTCAGGATCCGAAGCCCAATTTTCAAACATCGCTGGTGCATCTTCCAAAACGAAAGGCCTCAAGTATAAATGCTCTGTCTCTATGACAAGACTTCCAAGATGATTCATAGATTGTCTCCCTTCATTTTTTCATGCAACTTGAACGTTGCAAGTTGGTTACTTTAATCTAGAAGAAAAGGACGGATGAAATCGCCCTTCTTTTTGATGCTTTTCACAATATTGTATGGTGAGACTACGAAATCGAACTCTGCGAGTTACCGATTTCTGTCTCGTTTTCCTATTTTAAGACTCGGGCTAAAAAGGTCCAGTGGACCTTTTTACTCCCAGAAATGATCAAATACTGTGATTGGCAGGTGGCGTTTGTGTTGGCCTTTGTACCACCATTTTTCAATAGTGGCTTGAGCTTCTGGGCTCACTTGTTTGCCTTCTAGGTAATCATCGATTTCATTATAGGTGACACCCAGCGCTACTTCGTCTGCTATTCCTGGTTTTTCTTCTTCCAAATCTGCAGTTGGGATTTTCTCATAGAGAGCAGGATCAGCTCCCAAGGCTTTAAGCAATTGTTTTCCTTGGCGCTTGTTCAAACGGAAAAGGGGTAAAATATCTGCACCACCATCTCCAAATTTTGTGAAGAAACCTGTAATATTTTCCGCTGCATGGTCCGTCCCAATAACGGCTCCACTCCGCGCACCTGCTAAAGCATACTGAGCAATCATGCGACTGCGAGCCTTGATATTGCCCTTGTTGAAGTCGGAGATATCCGTTCCTGTTGCTTCGACAGCGCGTTCCATGGCATCAACTGATTCCTTGATGTTAACGACTAGGCTGACATCTGGCTGGATAAAGGTCAAAGCTTTTTGAGCATCTTCTTCATCTGTCTGTACCCCATAAGGAAGGCGAACAGCAATAAATTGATAGGAGGCATCTCCTGTCTCTGAGCGCATTTCTTCCATGGCTAATTGAGCTAATCGCCCAGCAAGAGTCGAATCTTGTCCTCCTGAGATCCCTAATACAAATGTTTTCAAGAAGGGATGTTTTTTTAGATATCTTTTTAAGAAATCAACCGAGCGGCGAATCTCTTCCTGAGGATCAATGCTAGGCTTGACACCCAATTGTTGGATAATCTCTTCTTGCAAACTCATTTTGCTTCTCCTTCTCCATTGGCCTTGTTACGCATTTCCTCGATTAGATCCATCTTATCCTGCCAAATATCTTTTGCCAAGTCAACTGGGTAATGCTGTGGATTAAGGACACGCTTGTATTCATCCCACAATTGATCGTAATTTTTACGAGCATATTCTTGAATTTCTGATAATGGTGGTAGTTGATAAACCAATTGCCCCTCTTTAAAAATATCCACTAAAAGAGGAATAGCCTCAAAGTTTCGGACCGTTTTATTGATGTAGGTATAAGTCGGATGGAACATTTTAAGTTCTGTCAGTTGAGAAACATCTACTCCATCATAAGTAATGTAGTCCCCTTCTGACTTACCTTTTTCACGACTCGTAATCCGCCAGACTTGCTTTTTACCTGGAGTAGAAACTTTCTCTGCATTATTAGAAAGCTTGATGGTATTGATCATCTCTCCTGCTTCGTTTTCAACAGAAACAATTTTGTATACCGCCCCAAGTGCTGGTTGATCGTAAGCCGTAATTAGTTTGGTTCCCACACCCCATACATCAATTTTTGCTTTTTGCATTTTTAAGTTGAGGATGGTATTTTCATCCAAGTCGTTAGAAGCGTAGATTTTAGCATTTGTAAACCCAGCCTCATCTAATTGCTGGCGAACTTTTTTAGAAATATAGGCAATATCTCCTGAATCAATCCGAACGCCTAAGAAATTGATCTTCTCTCCCATTTCACGCGCTACCTGAATAGCTGCAGGGACCCCGATGCGAAGGGTATCATAGGTATCTACGAGGAAGACACAATCTTTGTGGGTTTTGGCATAAGCCTTGAAGGCTTGGTAGTCATTCCCATATACCTGCACAAGAGAATGGGCATGGGTTCCTAAAACTGGGATTCCAAAGAGTTTTCCTGCACGCACATTACTAGTCCCATTGGCACCACCGATAACTGCCGCACGTGTTCCCCAGATGGCAGCATCCATTTCTTGCGCACGACGGGTTCCAAATTCCATCAAAGGTTCATCTTCTATCACCGAACGAATACGAGCTGCCTTTGTTGCGATCAAGGTTTGAAAATTGACGATATTCAAAAGGGCTGTTTCTACCAATTGACACTGAGCCAGAGGGCCCTCTACCTGAACAATTGGTTCATTGGCAAAGACTAAGTCTCCTTCTTGAGCAGAACGTACCGTCAATTCCAACTTGAGATCACGGAGATATTCCAAGAAGGCCCCATGATAACCAAGTGACTCTAAATAGGCAATATCGCTCTCAGAAAAACTCAAGTTTTCCAAGTATTTCACAATTCTCTCTAAGCCAGCAAATACTGCGTAGCCGTTTTTAAAAGGCTGTTGACGAAAATAGACTTCAAATACGGCATGTTTATTGTGGATACCTTGATCAAAATAGACTTGCATCATGTTGATTTGGTATAAATCAGTATGCAAGGTTAAACTGTCATCTGGATACATATGTATACCTCTTTTTTATTGATTTGTTCTATGAATTCCTACCATAAAATTAGTACCATTATAGCACATTTCAGCCCTATTGAATACTGAAAGGAAAGTATGAAAAAAATCTGAGACAGGAAGCTCAGATTTTTTTGGATTAAAAGTTTTCTGTGATATATTTATAAACTTCTTGGCCAGCAATCGCACCGTCTCCGACGGCTGTCGTCACTTGACGCAAATCTTTTTGACGAACATCGCCAACCGCAAAAATACCTGGGACTGTGGTTCTCATATGATCATCCGTGACCACCCATCCATTTTCATCTAAAATACCAAGTTCTGTCGCAAAATCACTGACAGGATCTAAACCAACATAGATAAAGACACCACCGAAGGCTTGCTCTCTAACCTCTCCTGTCTTCACATCTTTTAAAAGGACAGACGTTACTTTTTGTTCACCCTTAATTTCTTCAACAACTGTATCCCAAGCAAAGTGAATTTTATCATTGGCAAAGGCACGGTCTTGAAGAACTTTTTGGGCCCGAAGCTCATCTCGACGATGGGCAATGGTCACTGTTTTTGCAAATTGAGTCAAAAAGACAGCTTCTTCTACCGCAGAATCGCCTCCACCAACGACCAAGAGATCCTCGTCTCTAAAGAAAGCTCCATCACAAACAGCACAGTAGGAAACCCCTCTACTATTCAGGTCCGCTTCACCAGGGACATTCAATGAACGGTGGTTAGACCCTGTTGCAATCACCACGGTTTTAGCTTCAAATTCCCCATCATCTGTGACAATCTTTTTGGTTGCTCCGTGGTCTTCGATGCGCTCTACCTGACCAAACAAATGTTCCACACCAAGGTTTTCTAAAGGTTCAAACATTTTTTCAGCCAATTCTGGACCACTGATATTTGCATAGCCAGGATAGTTTTCAATGTCAGACGTATTGTTCATTTGACCGCCTGGAATTCCTCTTTCAATCAGCGCAACTTTTAAATTACTTCGTGCCGCATAAAGGGCAGCAGTCATCCCTGCAGGACCTGCTCCAATAATCACTGTATCAAACATACTCAACCTCTTTTCCGTTTCGTTGTAATCATTATAATTCTAACACGACATTTTTGCAATTACCGTGCTTGAAAGATAAACAAGATCCCTATGACCGCAAAGGTTAAAATAGGAATCGTCATGATATCAATTAAGAGGATATCATACAAATGCGCTTGTCGTTGCTTGGCTGTTTTATCTTTCTTCTTAAGGGCACGGTAGCCAATCCAAATACAAGAAGCAATTGCCACTAAAATTGTTGTCGTCACTAGACTTTGCAGATATAAAGATAATAATTTATTTAACATCACGACTCCAAGTACTTTTGCATTTTTAGAAAACAGACCCAGCTAGCAATTGCCAGCTGAGTCTTACCTCTTTTCTATTATATCAAACATAGGTTCGTTTGTAACTAGCAAAGAATTCTTTTGTCCGTTCTTCTTTTGGATGTTGCATGATTTCCTCTGGTGTTCCAGATTCAAGAATCCGTCCTTTATCCAAAAACAAGACCTTATCTGCCACTTGTGCTACAAAAGACATATCATGGCTGACCAATACCATGGTTTGACCTGATTTGGCTGCATTGGCAATGGATTTTTCCACTTCTCCAACCAATTCTGGATCCAAGGCTGAAGTTGGTTCATCCAGCAAAAGAACTTCTGGTTTCATGGCCAAGGCACGAGCCAAAGCCACGCGTTGCTTTTGCCCACCTGAGAGGTGACGAGGATAGTGATTTTCACGATCCGATAAGCCAACTTTTGCCAGTTCTTCTCGTGCAATTTTCGTTGCTTCTTGATCGGACATTCCTTTTACAATGACGAGTCCTTCTTTCACATTTTCAAGAGCTGTTTTTCTTCCAAATAAATTAAACTGTTGGAAAACCATGGCCAATTTTCTTCTTAAGGTTAAGATTTGATCTTGGCTAATGTGTTCAAAATCAACCTCAAAATCATCAATCTTAATTCTACCGCTATCCGGTGCTTCCAAATAGTTTAAACTACGTAAGAAGGTTGATTTCCCGGCTCCCGAAGACCCAATCAAGGCTACGACTTCCCCTTTTTGAATTTCCAAACTTAGATTATTTAAAACCTTTTGACCTGAAAATGTCTTTGATAATTCTGAAATATAAATCATTAGATCCGGACCTCCTGATCTGGTAAATCAATGGTTACGGGAGTCTCAATATCCAGTCGACGTTCAATGTGGCGGCCTAGCATTTCAATGAGGATATTCACAATCCAGTAAACAATCGATACTGTGATAAAGCGTTCAAAGTACTTCAAATCGCTCCCCCCAATAATCCGAGCTTGGGCAAAAATTTCCACCACACTGACACTAAAGGCTAGCGATGTCCCCTTGGTTAAGCCAATGAGGGAGTTGATTAAGGTTGGAGTTGCAACGACGGCTGCATTGGGAATAATAATCCTACGATACACTTGACGGTTGGTCATTCCAAGACTACGCGCCGCCTCAACTTCACCAGGATCCACTGATAAAATCGCTGCCCGGATGGTCTCACTCGCATAAGCCGCCTCATTGAAGGCAAGGGCTACAATCGCAAAGAGCTCAGCTGGAATGGCATTAATATTAAAAGCAGTTCCATAAGACTGATTGATGGCTTTTAAAATAAGAGGAATTCCATAATAGGTCAACATCAACTGGACCAACAAAGGAGTTCCACGTAAAAAACTGACAAAAACAGCTTGAATCGGGTAAAGAATGCGGACACGATTAATTTTAACCAGAGCAAAAATCATGGCAAAAATAATCCCAAAAAATGCGCCTCCTAGGGCTAGTAAAATCGTCACAGGCAATTTCCCAATGACAGCTGGGAAAGCATCCAATACGGCTCTCAAACTAAACAGCTTGCTATCTGGAACGTGTTTTAAAAAGTCAGCATACCAGTTGGCAGTTAAAAGATTAGTTGTAAACATTTTTGTTACTTCCTTTCTCGAACATAAACATTCTATCACATTCACTATCGGAATTCCAAAAATTGCTACAGAAATAGAAAAATGATAGACTACTCAAATTTAGTCTATCATAATTTTAGATAAGTTCCTAATAGTTTTTCTTTATGGAGTTCATAAAGAAAATCTATGTTTTCTTCTGAACATTTGAAACAAGGGATCAGAAAGTTTGGCGTTTGGCCTTTCGTTCCGCCCGACCGCGCGCACGGTTTTCAGCTCGCTTAGCTTTTCTCCGCTTTTCATCAACTGCCCATTTGATTTTTTTCTTGTAGCCTGGTTTGATTTTTTTCTTTTTCTTCTTCACCAGACCAATCATTTCAATGTCCAGTTTCTCTTGCTTTTTCTCACGATTGGCCCGTCTATCCCGATCATAGGTATCTTCAATCACCCCATTTTTCAACACTTTCGGTACGAAACGAATTCCCATTTTTTCTAGTTCACGGATATCTGAATCATCACTCGGTTGATAAAGGGTAATGGCTACACCTGGTAGACCATTGCGTCCTGTCCGGCCAACACGGTGAACGAAGAAGGAAAGATCTTGCGGAATAGCATCGTTGATGACATGACTCACCCCTTCGATATCAATTCCACGAGCCGCTAAATCTGTGGCCACAATATACTCGAAATCAAGATTTTTAACCTGGTTCATGATCCGTTTCCGTTCGCGTGGTGGAATATCTCCGTGAATCTTCGCCACTTTCAACCCCTGAGCCACCAAATAGGCATGAAGGTCATCTGCTCTCGTTTTTGTATTGACGAAAATCATGGCTAAATAAGGTTGCAAAGTCTTGGTCAATTGGTAAATTTGCTCATTTTTGTCCCGACCCTTGGTCGAAACCAGCCAATTGTCGATGGTATCTGAAATCACTGTCTTGGTCTTAATTTGCTCCATGACTGGGTTTGAGAGATATTTTTTCAAAAAAGGCTGTAATTTTTGTGGAATCGTAGCCGAAAAAACTAAAAATTGCAGTTGTTGCGGAAGTCTTGAAGCAATCTTATCTACGGTAGACAGAAATCCCATATCCAGTGTCATATCCGCCTCATCTACCACAAAGGTATGGGCCTTATGGATGGCCAGATCACCAGATGCAACCAGATCATAGATCCGCCCTGGAGTTCCAATCACGATATGCGGTTGTTTGACCTGCAATTTTTCAATCTGACGACTTTTATCCGTTCCTCCAACATAATTGGCAATCCGAATTTCTTTTTCAGAATGACTAGCGATTTGACGAGCCACTTGGTAAATTTGCGTTGCTAACTCCCGACTAGGAGCCGTAATCACCGCTTCAACTTGTTCGCTATCTTCATTTAAGGTTTGAAAAATCGGCAAGAGGAAAGTATGAGTTTTCCCAGAACCTGTCTTAGATTCTCCCACCAAATCATTTCCAGCTAAGACAATCGGAATTAGTTTTTCCTGTACTTCGGTTGCTTCTCTAAAATTGATTTCTTTCAGTGCCTCTTGAATATAGGGCTTAAAATTAAACTCTGTAAAATTCATTTTCTCAGTTCCTTTCATGATCTCTATTATTATATCAGAAAAGCTGACTTCGTGCCTCTCTTATGAGTCATTTTTCCTAACCACCAAAGTCTCTTTAAGTCAGCAAAAAACGATGGGCAAGCCCACCGTCTTTTTTATAAGTTGAGAAGAACAAGAGTGATGACACTTGTTACCAAGGCAATGGACCACATAAAGGCATCCACTTTCCATTCTGACCAGCTTTGGCCATTTCCAGAAAGTCCCCCCAATTCTAAATGATGGTGGAAAGGAGTCATTCTGAAAATCCGTCGCCCTTCCCCGTAGCGTTTCTTGGTCCATTTGAAATAGGTCACTTGTAGCATCACTGAACCTGTTTCAATGACATAGACAAGACCAATTAGGAGTAGGGTCCACTCAACATGCAGAGCCATTGACAAGGCTGCAAGCATCCCTCCAAGAGCTAGACTACCGACATCTCCCATAAAGATTTTAGCCGGCTTGTGGTTGAAGACAAAGAATCCTAGCAAGGACCCAATCATACTCAAGGTGACAAAGAGAATGTCCCATTTTCCTTGCATATAGGCAATAAAGGAATAGGCACTCAGGCTAATAGCAACGGAGATGCTGGCTAATCCATCAATCCCATCTGTTAAATTGACCGCGTTTGAAAAACCAACCAACCAAAACAAAGCAAAGAGAATGTAGAAATGGCCCAAGTAAAGATCGTAACCAAAGACATTTAAAAGGCTTCCTGCACCGTGGCGTTCAGAAAAAATATAGAAGATGATTCCACCAACAAGTTGAAGGGCCAGTTTTTGTTTTGGATTGAGACCTTCATTAATCTTACGAAAAACTTTTAAAAAGTCATCCAAAAATCCAACAATTCCATATAAAATCAAGATAAATAGAATAAGTTGAACAGGGCGCGTGAAATTTCCAGTCAATACGGTAACGACAAAACTAACTAGAACGGCTGTAATGAGAAATACAACCCCACCCATTGTCGGAGTGCCAGCTTTCGCTTTGTGTTGTTTCACATCTTCGTGCATTTGTTGTCCGGAAATATGAGCACGATGGTAAAATCGAATAAAGGCTGGAATAGCAGCCACTGTTAATAGAAACGATACAAGGATCGTAGCAATATACATCTTAGTCTCCTAATGTTAACGTAATCTTTTTAGTTTTATTGAGTGAGGTGTTCATTTTGACACTTTGTTTGGTTACTTTCTTTCCACTACCTTTATAGGTAATCTCAATTCCAGTCCATTCTCCAAAGATGTCTGCATTTTTCTTGGTCCAACCATACATATCCGGAACCGCATCAAAGTCTTCTGTCAATAACAATACTTGCTGATTGGCTTTGACTTTAGAGCCTACATCCACAGACATCTTGCGGATATTTTTCCCAGTTCCTAGTACAATTGGTTGCACCAAATTGCGACGCAATTCCTCTGAATAAGCACCTGGGCTCAGATTTTGTTTCAGATTCAACTCCTTAGAGAGAGTTTCTACTGAAGGGATTTTGTAGGTCGTTTCTTTGGTCACATCATCCAAAGTTGGTGCCTCTGATGTTAAGTGCAATTCGTCTTTTAAAGCAACTGCATCTTCCAAAATAGGATTGACCAGCTCTTCCCAGCTGGTGAATGAGAATTTCACTTCTGGTTGTTGGACCGTCACATACATGATGAATTCAGGATCTTCTGCAGGTGTCATGGCTACAACCGAGTAGATATAATCATTTTCTCCTTGCAAGTATCCTTGATCTGTCGCCATTTGGGCAGTCCCTGATTTCACCGCAACGTTTTGACCGGGTACCTGAATGATGGGGCCATCACTGTACAAGGTTCCATACTCTGGATCTGTTCCGACGGTGATCATATAGTTCCGTGTCTGTTGCGCAGCTGAACCTGAAACTGGTTTTCCAACAACTTCTTTTTTTGATTTGCGGGCTGTGTCTGATTTTTTATCGTAAATAGCACTAATAAACTTCGGCTCTAACATTTGCCCATCATTAGCGATGGCACTAAAGGCCCGTAACATTTGGGTTTGACTGACGGAAATCCCTTGACCGAAGGAAGACATGGCTTGAGTGACATAGTTATCACCTGGAAGACTCCCGTAAGCTTCATTTCCCATTCCAAAACGGGTCGGAAGACCGAATTTAAAGCGGGTTAGGTAGTCCATCCAGACAGCATTTCCCATCTTTTGCTCTAAGCGAGTCATCCCCACGTTACTTGAGTAAGCAAAGCCCTGTGCGATATTCATATAGCGACCTTCAGCCAGCCCCATATTGACATCCCAGTCACGGATCGTCGCATCTTTTACTTGTAGTTCGTTACTGTAGTATACCTCATTATAAGCTGGGAAGGTTCCATGATCAATCGCCGAAGCTAATAACATGACCTTCATGGTTGAACCCGGTTCATATTGATCTTGATAAAGGATGGTATTCCAGGTTTTCAAGTTTTTCAGATCCAGCCCTTGTTTGGTATCCGCATTATAGGAAGGACGTTGCGTTGTCGCAAGGATTTCTCCTGTTTTTGCACTCACAAGAGTCGCACTAACATACTTTCCTTTTACTTTTTCTTGGAAAACATCCATTCGCGTCTCGAGATAGGTCTGTAATTCTGCTGAAATGGTCGTGTAGACATCTTTGCCATCTTCTGTTTTAACAGAGATCTTATCTGAGCCTGGGACAATATTCCCGTTTCGGTCTTTATCATAGGTGATAATCCCATTTTGACCTGCAAGAATACGATCCAGAGATTTTTCCATCCCCGATTGTCCCTTCAAGGTTTTATTGCCATCTTTGTCTTCCTGAAGAGAAGCTTGACCAATAAATTGAGAGGCAAAGACTCCATTTTTATAGCTCCGATTTGGACTCGTTGTAAAAGCGATCCCCTCGATCTTTGCTGCTTCAAGGGCGTCACGAATGGCTGTCATATTGCTATAAGTAATCCCATTACCGTTGGATCCAAAAGAAACCTGTTTTAATTTCTTTTGAGACAATTGTTGGACAACATAATTTTCATCCATTCCCAAGTACTGCTTAAAAATCTCCGCTACTTTTTTAAACTGATTCTCTTCTACATATAAGATCTTTCCTGTAGCAGACTTGTACTTTTTATCGATAACCGCATAAACATTATAGGTTGTTGCATCTTCTGCAATCACAGCACCATTTCGATCGTAAATCGTGCCTCGTTTTGCAGGAACAATGACGGTTTCTTCATGTACCTTTTTGGCCTGGTCCGATAAGGTGACACCAAATTTCTTATCGGTGCCTATAATCAGAGCAAAATTTAAAAGGAAGAGAAAAAAGAGGAAAATCGCCAGTACACTGAGGTTTTTCCCAACTTGTTTTCGATTTTGAGCCGGTAAACGGCGTTTTTTCACCGAATACCGAATCAAAAACTTTTTAAATTTATTCATCACTACTTGCACTCACTGTTTTTCGATTTTCTTTTTGTAACTTCATTCCTTGCGAACTGGCCAGCTGCGACAACCGATCATAGCGCGTCAATTCATTGACCTCTTGACGAACATCTGCCAATTCTGTTTTCTTTGCTTCCAGTTCTGTATTTAAATCTGTCAATTGATTCTGAACTTGCAAAATCCGCGTTTGCATAAAGACAATACTGATGGCTAAAATCACACCCGTTAAAACGATCGAGCCATAAAAAGCCTTTTCTACTCTGGAGAAACGTCGAAAGTGATCTTGTAAGATCTGTGCTCTTGTTCTCTCTTCTTTTGCTGGCATATTCATTCCTCTTATTTGTGTATTTTTTGAGCTACCCGCAACTTAGCAGAATGGGACCGATTGTTTTCCTCAAGCTCTTCTTGACTAGGTAGGATTGGCTTGCGGTTGACCAATTCCATTTTGGGTTTCAACTCATCTGGAATAAAGGGAAGTCCTTTGGGTACTTCAACAGTTGAAGCTTCTTTAAAGAGTTGCTTGGTCAAGCGATCTTCTAGCGAATGAAAGGTAATCACTGAAATGCGGCCTCCGATGGCAAGCAAATCCATAGCTTGTTGAATCGATTCATCGGCTGCTCCCAACTCATCATTGACTTCGATACGAATAGCTTGAAAAATCTGTTTAGCAGGATGGCCCTTTTTCTTGAGTTCCTTAGCTGGTTTAGCTGATTTAATGATCTCTGCTAATTCCGTTGTCGTTTCAATTGGTTTAATAGCCCGTGCCTGCTCAATTTTCCGAGCAATTTGCTTTGAAAATTTATCCTCTCCATACTTGAAAAAGATTCGGACTAAATCATGATAATCATAGGAATTCACAACTTCATAAGCTGTCAAGAAAGCCTCTTGATTCATGCGCATGTCCAAAGGTGCATCTTTCTTATATGAAAAGCCGCGTTCCCGTTCATCCAATTGAGGGCTGGATACTCCTAAATCGTAACAAATTCCATCGATTTCAGTCACTCCCAATTCATTTAGGCGTTCCTTCAACTGACGGAAGTTTCCCTTAATAAAGGTTACCATGCCTCTCTCAATGAAAGGAGACAAACGAGTTTTCGCATTCTCAATCGCATGCTGGTCCTGATCAAAGGCGTATAAATGACCAGATTCACTTAACTTTCCTAACAAATATTCACTATGTCCTGCTCCCCCCAATGTGGCATCCACATAGACCCCATCTGGCTTAACATCCAGCATATCAATGGTCTCATGGAGCAAAACGGTTACATGATGAAATTCTTTACTCATATCTTTACTATTTTACCATAAATAGGGACAAGATGCACTCCTGAAAGAATTTTCATTAAGGGATATTTTTTCTTATGTCTGTCTCTTCGAAAGTACTAATGAAACCTTGATTTTACTTGTTTCCTCTGCATTTTATGATACAATAATCTTATGAAATTAAAAAAACAAATGCTCATTCTACTGTTGCTGATTGATTTGATCTCCCTCTACTTATTTTTCACCACTATTGAAGCTTGGATTTTTTGGCTTGTTGCTGCGATTCTTGCGGCCTCTTTTTGGGGCTTCAAAAAAGCTTACCAAGAGCAAAAAGCAAAAGATGAAGAATCATGAGCACTCTTCATTTTCCTTTCTATATTTTTTTCGGAAACTAAAGAAATGTGGCTTTAAAAACCTTATTCGTTGCCTTATATAACGCTGAGGATTCATTGAAGGTTGGGACGGTTCCCAGCTTTTTTTGTTGGATAATTTCCTTAAAAAGTGGCGATCATTTTTGGCAATAGAAAAACCCACCATCGGGTGAGTTTTCTGGTTATTTAGCGTGTTTCCAATTACTATAAATTCCAAAGAGGACGATCCAGATCGTAGCTCCGACCGCTCCAATATAGGTCGATTTTTGTAAGAAGAGACAAACAAATACAAAAAGGAAAAAGGCGATCGTCAATGGGTTCAACACTTTATAAGCTGGCATGACAAAACCATCTGGCATAAATTCTTTTGATTTACGGTACTTAAGATGGGCGAGCATGGTCAAAATATAAATAGCAATGTAGACACCAGAAGAAGATGCCGTAATCAAGGCAAAGGCATCTGAAACACCTGGCAAGATATTGATAAAGGCTGAAACAGCCACCACAATCGCAGAGGAAATAATAGCACGACTTGGAATTCCCATGCGAGACAAGCTATTCAATTTCAAACGATTCATCACTTTGCTGTTTGGTGTTTCTTTTGCAATCTGGTACAAGTGACGCCCTGTTGAATAGAGAGTGGAATTCAAAGAAGATGCGGCAGCTGTTAGGACAACGAAATTAATTAAACCTGCTGCCCACTTGATTCCAACCATTTGAAAGACAGTCACAAATGGTGATTTATCGACAGGAAGCTGTTGCCAAGGGAAGATAGCCATAATGGCTAACAAAGCTCCTACATAGAAGATCACAATACGGATCGGAATTTCCTTGATCGCTTTTGGTAACACTTGACGAGGATTAGCGGTCTCTGAAGTGGTAATCCCGACAAACTCAATTGCCTGATAGGCAAAGAAAACCATTTGGAAGGCCATCACAAACTTAACCCAACCATTTGGAAACATCTGAAATCCATTGGTAATATTGGCTAAGCTGGCATGTCCTGCTGGTGTCTCAAAGTTGCTCATCACCATAAAAATACCTGTTGCGATTAAGGCTAGGATGGTAATAATTTTGATCATACCAAACCAAAATTCGACCTCTCCAAAGACCTTGACGGCTATCAAGTTCACACAACTCAACAGTGCTAGAAAGACAATTTGAATCTGCCAAGCAGGCCAATCAGGGAACCACAATTGAACATAGTTTGAAACTGCTGTGATTTCTGCCATTCCAAGGAATATCAAGGAAACCCAATAGGACCAACCCGAAAAGTATCCCCAGCCTTTTCCTAAATACTTGGTGATAAAATTGATGAAGGTATGTTGGTCAGGATCCATATAGAGCATTTCCCCAATGGCCCGCATCATCAAATACATAAAGCCGCCTGTCAGCAAATAGACTAAAATTATGGATGGACCTGTTAGAGAGAGGGAACGCCCTGCTCCTAGAAAGAGTCCTGTCCCAATGGTCCCTGCAATCGCAATCAGCTGCACATGCCGATTTTGCAGACCCCGGACCATCCCATTTTCAGTTTCTTCATTCGAGTGAAGTTTTTTTGACATAACACTACTCCAATTCTCTTATCTGTATTCTAGAAAAATACACTTTAAATTTTTCACAATCTATACTATACCATGATTTTTACAATCGGTCAATATAGTGCAGAATATTCTGAATTTTTGTTTTCAAAACGAAGAGAGTGTCGAAATTTCTCCGACACTCCCCTTCTATCATGAGTTTGGATCATCAAGACTACGGCCATGCAAACCTTTTTCCCGTTGCACTTGACGTAGTTTCTCAGGTGTCACATCGTTTCCTTCTTCATCCACAATTTTGATTCCTTCGATGTGGTGACGAACGGAGCGACGATAACCTTCAATATATTCTTCGCGAAGTTCAGCTTGTTCAACTGCTTCTTCCGGTGTTAAGCCAACTTCTTTTTTCTTTTTTGCAAGCTCATTAATCCGAGCGATTTTTTCAGGTGTCATTATCAGACCTACTTTCTACCTGTCACCAGGTCATTATTTAGTGTTCAATTGATTAAAGGCAGCGACTTTATTGGCTTTTGCTACTAGACTGGCAAGAATAGCTAAACGGTTATTCTTCAAAGCTTCATCTTCTGCCATGACCATGGTATTGTCAAAGAAGGCATCGATAACTGGGCTAAGAGCAAAGAGTTGAGCCAATTTATCACTAGCTGAACCTGTCAATTCGAGATTTTCTGCTGCTTGAGCGAGAGCTTTTTCTTGGTTATTTTCAAAGAGGCTAGCATCGACTGCTACTGAAGCATCTGCTTTTTCAGCCAAGTTAAAAGCACGAGACAGTGACTCAACAGCTGCCTTGTAACCGTCCGTCTTCGCAGCTTCTGAGAGGGCATTTGCTGCTTCAAGCATATCCGCAACCACGAAGTTTGAACCAGCAAGAACAGCTTCTTTGATGTCTTTAGATGTGCGTCCCATCATCTTGTCCACACGGGCCTTGATGAAGTTGAGCACTTCTGCTTGATTGTCATAAGAAAGGCTATCAAATGAAAGTCCGTAAAGGCTGTCGATTAACTCATCCATAGGAATGTGCCAACCAAAGGCATCTAAGATACGAACAATCCCTTGTGTTGCACGACGAAGCGCATAAGGGTCGTTTGAACCTGATGGGATCAAACCAACTGAGAAGAAGGAAAGGAGGGTATCCAATTTATCTGCAAGCGCAAGGATAGCACCAACCTTGGTCTCTGGAAGGGCACCATCTGCTGAATCAGGAAGGTAGTGCTCACGAATAGCTGTCGCAACCGCAGCATCTTCACCAGCGAGAAGGGCATATTTTTCACCCATAATTCCTTGAAGCTCATCAAACTCTCCGACCATACCCGTCAAGAGGTCAAATTTGTAAATTTCCGCTGCACGCGCTAAGGCTGCCGTTTCTTCAGCAGTCAAACCAGCTTGCTCAGCTAGTGACGCAGCAATAACACCAGCACGGACCATGTGTTCTGAGATGGAACCAATTTTTTCATGGAAGGTTACGTTGGCCAATTTAGCCACGAGGTCTTCAATCTTGAGTTTTTGGTCTTCACGCCAGAAGAATTCACCATCTTCAAGACGTGCCACCAATACTTTTTCATTTCCTCGGATAACATTTTCCAAGTGCTCAGCGTTCCCATTACGGACTGAGATGAAGTTTGGTTTCAACTTACCATTAAGGTCACGCACGACAAAGTAGCGTTGGTGGGTTTCCATTGAGGTCACCAAAACTTCTTCTGGAACGTCCAAATATTTAGTGTCAAAGCTTCCCATGAAGGCAGTTGGGTATTCGACCAAGTTCAAGACTTCATTCAAAAGTCCTTCTTCGATTTGCACTTGAACGCCTTGTTCTGCTTCGATAGCTTTGATTTGCTCACGAATCATGTTTTCACGTTCCTTACTGTCGGCAATCACGTAAACAGTACGAAGGTCTTCTTCATAAGAATCTGCATTGGTGATTTCCACTTCATGTCCAAGGAAACGGTGTCCGCGACTCACACGACCTGAATGGATATCCAAGAAATCAAGGTCAAGCGCTTCGTCGCCCAAAAGGACAACCAAAGTGTGGACAGGACGGATGTATTCAAAGGTGTTGTTCGCCCAGTGCATGCTAACAGGGAAGGTCAATGAAGCAAGCACTTCTGGAACGCCAGCCAAGACTTCTTTGGCAGGTTTTCCAGATTCATGTTTCGTCACGTAGACGTATTCTTCCCCTTTAACTTCACGGAATTCAATGTCGTCAACGGTCAAGCCTTTTCCACGGACAAAGCCTTGCGCCGCTTTTGAGAAGTTTCCATCAGCATCCAAGGCGATTTTCTTAGAAGGTCCTTTAAAATCTTCTGTCAAATCAGATTGTTGATCAGCCAAGCCAATGACACGGACAGCCAAACGGCGAGGTGTTGAGAAGGTTTGAATACTTTCGTATGAAAGACGGTTGTCATCCAAGAAGGCTGCCATTTTTTCACCGAGTTGCTTTTCACTTGGTGTGACAACGTAGGCTGGCAACTCTTCAAGTCCTAATTCTACTAATAAATTTTTTGTCATGTTTCTTCCTTTGTATCTTCTTTTTGATAGGCACCTTAAGTACTGGGGACGTCGCTAACTAACTTTGTGAGTCTGTAGGGAAATCTTTTATCTCCTTGATATAGATTTCCAACAGTCTCATCAAAGTGAATTTAGCCAACTGATTTTTGAACCTAAGGTTTCAAAAATCCCCACATACCAGTACGGCGGTGCCTATCCCTTTAGCAAGTCTTCGACTTGCCTCTGAGTAGCTATGCGAGCTCACTTTGTTCGCCCATTTTATTCCTGTATCGTTGCTTTATTCTTCCTCTTCTGCTAGGAGTTTGGCGCGTGTGGCTTCGTCGAGAAGTGGGTAGCCGAGTTTCTTACGTTCTGCAACGAAGGTCTTGGCTACGACACGGGCCAAGTTACGGATGCGGGCAATGTAACCGGCACGTTCTGTGACAGAAACAGCGCCACGAGCATCTAGCAAGTTGAAGGTGTGTGAACACTTCAAAACGTAGTCATAGGCTGGGTGAACAAGACCCAACTCCAAAGCACGTCCTGCTTCTTTTTCAAATTTTTCGAAGTTTTCAAGAAGCATGTCTTGGTCAGAAACTTCAAAGCTGTATTTTGAGTGTTCATATTCTGGTTGAAGGAAGATTTCTCCATACTTAACGCCTGGAGCCCACTCAATATCGTAAACTGAGTCTACTTCTTGAATGTAAGAAGCCAAACGTTCCAATCCGTAAGTAACTTCAGAAGTTACCGGACCAGTTGCCAATCCACCAACTTGTTGGAAGTAAGTGAACTGAGTGATTTCCATACCGTCCAACCAAACTTCCCAACCAAGACCAGCCGAACCAGTTGATGGGTTTTCCCAGTTATCTTCAACGAAACGGATATCGTGTTCCAATGGATTAATCCCCAATTTTTCCAATGACTCAAGGTAGAGTTCTTGGATGTTTGATGGAGATGGCTTCATAACTACTTGGAATTGGTGGTGTTGGTAGAGACGATTTGGGTTTTCCCCATAACGACCATCAGCTGGACGACGAGATGGCTCCACATAAGCCGCATTCCATGGCTCAGGACCAATGGCACGAAGGAAAGTGTAAGGGCTCATGGTTCCCGCACCTTTTTCATTATCATAAGCCTGCATGAGCATACAACCCTGGTCATTCCAGTATTGTTGCAAAGTCAAAATAATTTCTTGAAATGTTAATTTCTTAGACATTGAATACTCCTTGATTAAAAATTATTCTTGCGACACGAGTCTGCCTCGTCGATGATACGAAGCAAGACGAGTTAGTGCTGCGTCTAGCTCAGGCACCCTAGTGCTGAGCGTGGGGCAGTCCGACTGTAAGGAGGTCACTGCCACTGACGCAGTGGAAGGTTAGTTTTTTAGACATTGTTTACTCCTTTAATTTATATTTTCTTCTTAGATTTATTTATCAAGCAACCAAGAAAAGGCTGGGTCCTGAAAAATATGACGTTTGGGAATAGTTTGTAAATTCTGATCGCATTCATCTATTGTACCTAATTTCAAAGCACAGACTTCTGGTATATTTTCTTGAACAGTGAAAATTTGACTATGACAGTTCTGGCAGTAATAACGCTGTTTTCCTGGAGAAGAACTATACGTAACAAGCTTTTCTTTTCCATGCAATACTAGATTTTTACTGCTAACTTTAGCATTAACTGTATAGGCAGACGCAGTTGCTTTCCGACAGAATGAACAGTGGCAAAAAACTAATTCAGATAATTCCTCATCTAGAGTGTAAGTCACTGCTTTACATAAACAAGATCCTTTAAGCATTGTACTCCTTTCTACTTAGGCATTAGACGAATTCAAAAAGAACCGAATTTCAACACCCAAGCCTTGCGACTAGGGGCGTCAGAAACGCGGTTCCACCCTAATTTATTAC
>OIEJ01000321.1_pt1 | contig 20290 bp, 21 predicted proteins | sample 1581791 | NCBI WGS metagenome assembly OIEJ01 (sample SAMN03281019, study PRJEB24777) | human gut metagenome | isolation source: fecal sample PR141 from 1 month old male Chinese infant, vaginal delivered... | place: Singapore | collected 2005-11-08 | reverse complement strand
CTAGAAAGGTATAGCAGATGAAAGTTTTTTTTAGAAATATTTTTTTTAGGAATCTGGTGTTGTCTAGTTTCTTCGATGATTTAGGATCAACTATTTATAATCTTGTTTTTGTGGTTTTTGCAGCAAGTATGGCGAATAGTAAATTGGCGGTTGGTGTAGCGAGTTTTATACAATATATTCCAACGATTTTTGCTCTTCTTATTGCAATGCAGGCTGACAAAACAAAGAATAAGAAATTGTGGTTGCTATTATTAGGATATATACAAGCAGTATTATTTATTTTGGTTGCGTTCTTATCGAAAGAAAGTTCATGGCTAGTTTTCTCAATTGTATGTTTCATTAATATCCTATCAGATTGTATTGCAGAGTACAGAAGAGGACTAGTATTACCTATGTTTCAGTCCCACATTCCAGAAGAAGAGCTGATGGAAGCGTACTCTTTTGATCAAGTAATTAGTCAAATAACTTTGATTTCTGGTCAAACTTTGGGAGTTTGGTTACTAACGATTTCTCATAATAATTTCTTCTTTTTAGCTACTATAAATGCTATAAGTTTCTTATTATCATCGATGGTATTGCTAAAAATTCAAAGACAATTGACACATCCAGAAGTTAATTATTCACCAGAAAATGGGTTTATCTCACAAATTAAGAACCTTTACAAAAATAGTAAAAGTATATTTAACTATCAAGAAAAAGTACATTTTGGTCTGATGATTTTTTCAATTTTAGGATTAAATTCGCTCCCTTTGGTTTATCTTTTGCTCAGTCAGTGTTTTTACTTCAAACAATTTTATTTGTTTCAGCACTAATTGGTGGAATGACACCTAATGATTATTTTTCTAGGCTTTCACTTATTAAAATACTTCAAATAGATAGTGGATTATTAATAGTAATAGGAATATGTGGTTGGATAAATGGTTTGGAAATTATTTCCTTTAGTGTGTTGGCATTCATGATGTATCTTAGTAGTAAGGTGAATCCCAAGTTAAATAGTCTGTTAATGGCAAAACTTCCACCGGATATTCTCGCACAAACTAGTAGTTTTTTTAAGGTTATATCAGTATTATCAATGCCATTAGCAACTATTTTGTTTACAAGTTTATATATGTGGAGTTCACAGTTTGCTTGGGGTGTATTCTTATTATTATCCATTGTGGTATTTGTACTTTCCTTATTATCTAATAAATCGGTTACCAGTGACTAAGATTAGTTTGTAAGATTTAAATGTTGCATAAAAAGATACGTGTGTTTGATTTTTCTAAATTTTGAAAACAAAAGAAAACTGCTGAAAGCGTTTGAAATCAAACTTAAAATCAAGTATAATAAAACTAACAAAAGCATAGGAGAACTTGTTATGGCTGTTAAAGATTTTATGACGCGGAAAGTCGTCTATATTAGTCCAGATACCACAATTGCCCATGCGGCAGATATCATGCGTGAACAAGGCTTGCACCGTTTGCCAGTCATTGAAAATGATCAATTGGTCGGCTTGGTGACCGAAGGAACGATTGCAGAAGCCAGTCCTTCCAAAGCAACCAGCTTGTCGATCTATGAAATGAACTATCTCTTGAACAAGACCAAGGTCAGAGATGTTATGCTTCGAGAAGTCATTACCGTATCTAAGTTTGCCAGCTTAGAAGATGCAGCCTACCTCATGTATAAGAATAAGGTGGGAATCCTTCCAGTTGTGGACAATGATCAAGTGTCCGGAGTGATTACAGACCGTGATATTTTCCGTGCCTTCCTTGAAGTTTCCGGTTATGGAGAAGAAGGAGTTCGTGTCCGCTTCCTTACAGAAGACAAGGTTGGTGTCTTGGAACAAATCGTTCACTTGATTGTGGAAGAAGGCTATAATATTGCCAATACAGTCAATATCCCAACCAAGGATGATCAAGTAGTGATCGAGGTTCAGATTGATGGCGTGACAGACCTTGATGTCATTCGGACTAAATTTGAAGCCAATGGTTTGAAAGTAGATGAAATCACTCGAACAACCGCAAAAGTTATCTAATAGAATAAAACAAGAGGCTGGGACAAAAGTCCTAGCCTCTCAATTGTTTTTGAATTGTCGAGCAAGATGCAGTGGTAGTGTGGGCTCTACTACGCTGATTTCATCAGCTTTCACAGCCCTACTCAACTGTCCCACTCTCTATTTTTTTGATTAACGAACGATGGGTTGTTTCTGTTCGTCTAAGGTGAAGCCTTCACCAAGAATTTCATGGGCTTCTGTAATGGTGATGAAGGCAAATGGATCGATTTTATTGATGATATCTTTCATTTGCTTCATTTCATTCCGAGAAACCACGCAATAGATGATATTTAAATCTTTGCGGCTATAGTAGCCCATTCCTCGAATAAAAGTAACTCCACGGTCGAGATCTTTGGTGACTTTTTGGGCAATCTCTTCTGGTTTGGCAGTTACAATGAGGAAGCCTTTGCCGGCAAAACCACCCTCTCCAATCAAGTCAATGACCATGGTGTCAATAAGAATAAAGAAGAGTGTGTACATGGCTGTTCGAACATCCTTAAAAACAATGACAACTGTAAGAAGGACAAGCGCATCTACGATTAACATCAGTTTTCCCATTGAGAGGGAAGTGTATTTATTAAAGATGCGAGCGAGGATATCGGTTCCCCCAGTAGTTCCCCCAGCATTAAAGATGATACCAAGACCAAGACCAAGCATAACCCCTGAAGCGATACAGGCAAGGAGGATATCTCCTTTGAAGGCTTGAAAGATGAAACGATGGTAGTGGTGGCTGATGGGGATTGCCTCAAAAATAGCCATCCAAGCAGAAACTGAAAAAGTTCCAATGAGGCTCAAATAAAGAGATTTCTTACCTAGTAATTTCCAAGCGAGAACAAACAAAGGAATATTGATTAGTAAGTTCATCAGGGATACGGGGATTTTAAAGAGATAATAGGTGATCAAGGTAATCCCAGTAACCCCACCTTCATAAAAGTGAAATGGAATCACAAGGAAATAGATCCCAAATGAAAAAATACCGGCACCAAGAATGATCGCCAGAATATTTTTGAGTTTAAACATGATAGTTCATCTCCTAAAACTTTATAAGAATATTGTATCAAAAATGTGAAAAAATGAAAATGTATTTGAAACATTTTCTATCCTTAAATGCAAGATTTTTACCCTTATTTTTGGTAAAATAAAAAGAAGAAAGTCAGAAAGAGGTCATTATGGTAAACGGTACATTAATTTCATTCGAAGGTCCAGAAGGAGCGGGAAAATCATCGGTCCTAGAAGCCATCTTGCCTCTACTTGAAGAAAAAGGAATTCCTTATATCACTACTCGTGAGCCAGGTGGGGTCGACATTGCTGAAAAGATCCGTCAGGTTATTTTGGATCCAGACCATACTAGTATGGACGCTAAGACGGAGTTATTGCTCTATATTGCCAGTCGACGCCAGCATTTGGTGGAGCGAGTCTTGCCGGCGCTTACTGCTGGGAAGGTCGTTTTGATGGATCGCTTTATTGACAGTTCGGTGGCTTATCAAGGCTATGGACGTGGTCTGAGTGTGGAAGACATTGAGTGGCTCAATCAATTTGCGACCGATGGACTCAAACCTGATCTGACCCTCTACTTTGATTTGGATGTGGAAGAAGGCTTAGCTCGGATTGCTCGAAATCAAGAACGGGAAGTCAATCGTTTAGATCTGGAAGGGCTAGAGCTTCATCATAAGGTAAGACAGGGCTATTTGGCCTTAGCTGAAAAAGAGCCAGAGCGTATTGTGAAGATTGATGCCAGTCAATCCTTTGAGGCCGTCTTGGCAGATGTCCTGACGATTTTAGAAAAACGCTTGGGGACTCTAAAATGAAGCTAGAAGAGATGAAACAGCTTCAGCCAGAATTGGTTGATCGCTTCACCCATATCTTAGAGAATGGACATCTTAGCCATGCCTATCTCTTTACAGGCTCTTTTGCCAGTTTTGAGATGGCTCTCTTTTTGGCTCAAAGCCAGTTTTGCGAAGACTTGCAAGGAGTCTGGCCTTGTGGCAAATGCCGGTCCTGTCGCTTGATTGCGGATGAGGAATTCTCAGATGTCAAGATCGTGCGTCCAGTTAATCAAGTCATTAAAACAGAGCGGATTCGTGCCCTAGTGCAAGATTTTTCACAGTCCGGATTTGAAGGGAGTCGTCAGGTCTTTATCGTCCAAGATGCGGACAAGATGCATACCAATGCGGCCAATTCCCTCCTGAAAGTTATGGAAGAACCTCAGAGTGAGATCTATCTCTTTTTGTTGACCTCTGATGAAAATCTAATCCTCCCCACCATCAAGAGTCGGGCCCAGCAGGTTCATTTTCCCAAAAATCAAGCCTATTTGACAGAGCTTTTGGAAAAAGAAGGTTTGGTTAAATCGCAAGCAAGGTTGGTGGCTCGTTTTAGTTTTAGCCTCGAGGAAGCAGAACTACAAAAAAAGAATGCCTCATTTTTTGAATTGGCAAAAGTTTGCGAGCAGTTCATAGACCGTTGCCAATCTAGTCACAATCGCGCCTATTTGGAAGTGACCCGCCTAGTGAGTTTGACAGATGATAAGGAAAAACAAAGCCAGGCTTTTCGATTGATGGAGTTGGCTTTAGAAGAGCAGTTGCGCTTGAGTCGCGCCCAGCAATTGTTAGAGAAATTAAGCCTGGCTCGCAAGATGTGGAGGGCCAATGTTCCGTTTCAAAATGCTCTGGAATATATGGTTTTGAGCTTAGAAAGTTAAGGAGACAGAATGAATAAAAAAGAATTATTTGATGCTTTAGACGGCTTTTCACAGAATTTGCTGGTCACCTTGGCTGAGGTCGAAGCTATCAAGAAAAATTTAAAAGAAGTGATCGAAGAAAATACAGCTCTTCGTTTAGAAAATGACAAATTGAGAGAGCGCTTGGGGGAAGTTGAAAAGACTTCATCGGCTAAATCTCAACACCATGGTCGTGAAAATTTGCAACGAATTTACAATGATGGTTTTCATATCTGCACCTATTCCTACGGCCAACGTCGTGAGAACGATGAAGAGTGTATGTTTTGTGATGAGTTGTTATTTAGGGAGTAAGCATGCAGATCCAACGAAGTTTTAAAGGGGAAAAGAAAACAGGAGTGCTTTATCTTGTCCCAACACCGATCGGCAATCGCGAGGATATGAGTTACCGTATGGTCCAGACCTTAAAGGATGTGGACTTGATTGCTGCGGAGGATACCAGAAATACAGGCCTCTTGCTCAAGCATTTTGAGATTAGCACCCCTCAGACTAGCTTTCATGAACATAATGCCCAGGAGAAAATTCCAGATCTGATCGCTCATCTTGAATCTGGTAAGGACTTAGCACAAGTCTCAGATGCAGGACTCCCTAGTATCTCTGACCCTGGTCATGATTTGGTCAAGGCAGCGATTGAACGTGAGATTCCTGTCGTAGCTGTTCCTGGTCCAAGTGCAGGGATTACTGGTTTGATTGCCAGTGGCCTAGCCCCTCAACCTCATATTTTTTATGGCTTTCTTCCTCGCAAAGAGGGGCAACAAAAGGCCTTTTTCCAAGAAAAAGTGGCCTATCCGGAGACACAGATCTTTTATGAGTCGCCCCATCGGGTGAAGGCAACCTTAGAGAATATGTTGGCTGTCTATGGGGATCGTCCGGTTGTCCTCGTTCGTGAATTGACCAAGATCTACGAAGAATATACTCGCGGCAGCATTTCAGAGTTAGTCGCATTCCTCGAAGAAAATCCCCTCAAAGGAGAATGCCTCTTGATCGTCGAAGGTGCAAAAGAGCAAGAGCTAGACCTAGAAGAGGTTGACTTGATCCAAGAGATCGATACCTTGGTCCAAGAGGGGATGAAGAAGAATCAAGCAATTAAACAGGTCGCCAAACAATACGGCCTGCAAAAGAGTGAGCTTTATGCTCGTTACCATCAAGAGTAGGAAAGGTTGGAAGCAGGATGGAAATTAGAATGGCTTATCCCAATGAGATCAAGCGAATTATGGAAATTATCCAAGATGCCAAGGAAAGCCTAGCGCAAAGAAAGGTTGACCAGTGGCAGGATGGTTATCCAAATGAAGACATTATTTTTGAGGATATTCTAGAAAGTCGTGGCTATGTAGCCGTTGAAGATCAAGAAGTCGTCGCCTATGCGGCAGTCTACAAGGGAAATGAAGCAGCCTATAATGAGATTTACGATGGCAAGTGGGAGCATGACAACTATATGTATGTTACCTTTCATCGTGTCGCTGTCGCCAAAGAAGCTGCTGGGAAAGGGGTAGCTCAGACCTTCCTTCAAGGCTTGATTGAAGGTGAAAAAGGGCCTGATTTCCGTTGCGATACGCATCCGGATAATCTGGTCATGCAACATTTGCTTGAAAAATTAGGCTATCACTATTGTGGAAAGGTCCCAATTGATGGCGTCCGTCTGGCTTATCAAAAAATCAAGCGAAAAGCAGAAACCAGTTTATTCCAAGTGGTCTCAGAAGAGGACCGCTGGGACCAAAGAGCAGAAGCAGCCTCCAATGACTCTATATCTTAAACAGTTCTATGAAAGCCCTATGGGACTTCTTTCAATCATTGTCAGCGAGGAAGGCCTTGTAGAGCTTGATTTTTATGATCCGAAAGAAGAGGCGCCTGATCCCTACGGGGCGCTGGAGCAGTTCCATCCCTACCATGAGAAGGTGAAGGAGTGGTTGGACCAATATTTTGCAGGGAATCCGATTACCATCAGCTTTCCACTAGCGCCGCAAGGGACAGCCTTTCAAGAGCGGGTATGGCAGTTATTGCGAGAGATTCCCTATGGTGAGACCAAGACCTATGGGCAGCTTGCCCAGGATCTTTCTTGTGGCTCAGCCCAAGCAGTGGGACAAGCTGTTGGACGCAATCCCTTGACAATTTTAGTCCCTTGTCACCGTGTGATGGGAAAAAATGGAGAATTGACAGGCTATGCGTCTGGACTCGATCGTAAACGCTGGCTCTTACAACACGAAGGAATTACCTGGAAGGAGAAATGAAATCGATGTATACCTTTATTGAATACCCAAAATGTTCGACTTGTCGAAAGGCCAAATCAGAATTGGACGGTCTCCAATGTGAGTTTCAAAGCCAAAATATTGTTACAGAAACACCAACTAGCAAAGAATTGCAAGACTGGATGGCAGCATCTGGCCTACCGATCAAGTCTTTCTTTAATACTAGCGGGATGAAATACCGGGAACTCGGCTTGAAAGATAAGGTGGATCAACTGACAATAGAAGAAGCAGCGGATCTTTTGGCTAGCGACGGTATGCTGATCAAGCGCCCCCTACTTGTCAAAGACGGAAAAGTGGTTCAAGTAGGTTACCGGAAACCATATGCAGACTTAGATTTGTAAATGAAAAGGGAGTTGGACTCCCTTTTCATTTTGAGTTGAAGATGATATAATCATACGAGTGAAATCTACGAAAGAGAGTTAAGCATGAGTATTTTAGAAGTGAAAAATTTGAGTCACGGTTTTGGGGATCGTGCGATTTTTGAGGATGTGTCCTTCCGTTTGTTAAAGGGAGAGCATATCGGTCTGGTCGGGGCCAATGGTGAAGGAAAATCGACCTTCATGAGCATAGTGACAGGCAAGATGTTGCCTGATGAAGGAAAAGTTGAGTGGTCTAAGTATGTGACAGCTGGGTATCTGGATCAGCACGCTGTTCTAAAAGAAGGACAAACGGTGCGTGATGTTTTGCGGACAGCTTTTGATGAGTTGTTCACAGCTGAAGCGCGCATCAATGACCTCTATATGGCCATGGCAGAAGACGGAGCTGATGTCGATGCTTTGATGGAAGAGGTTGGGGAACTCCAAGAACGTCTAGAAAGTCGTGATTTCTATACCTTGGATGCTAAGATCGATGAAGTGGCGCGTGCTCTTGGAGTTATGGACTTTGGCATGGATACGGATGTCACAGCTCTTTCAGGTGGCCAACGGACCAAAGTTCTCTTGGCCAAACTCTTGCTAGAAAAACCTGATATCTTGCTATTAGATGAGCCGACCAACTACTTGGATGCGGAGCACATTGATTGGCTCAAGCGCTATTTGCAAAATTATGAAAATGCCTTTGTCCTCATTTCCCACGATATTCCTTTCTTGAACGATGTGATCAATATCGTCTACCATGTAGAAAATCAGCAGTTGACTCGCTATTCAGGAGACTACTACCAATTCCTTGAAGTCTATGAAATGAAGAAGTCGCAATTAGAAGCTGCTTATGAGCGTCAGCAAAAAGAAATTGCTGATTTGAAAGATTTCGTAGCCCGTAATAAGGCGCGTGTGGCAACGCGAAATATGGCCATGTCTCGTCAGAAGAAATTGGACAAAATGGACATCATTGAATTGCAAAGCGAGAAACCAAAACCCTCTTTTGACTTTAAAAATGCCCGGACTCCTGGACGCTTTATCTTCCAGGCCAAGGATCTCCAGATCGGTTATGATCGCCCTCTGACCAAGCCTTTGAACTTGACCTTCGAACGCAATCAAAAGGTAGCCATCATCGGAGCCAACGGGATCGGGAAAACTACCCTCTTGAAGAGTCTTTTAGGAATCATTCCACCGATCGCTGGAGAAGTAGAGCGTGGAGATTACTTAGAACTTGGCTACTTCGAGCAAGAGGTCGCAGGAGGCAATCGTCAGACACCGCTTGAAGCAGTCTGGAATGCCTTTCCAGCTCTCAACCAAGCAGAGGTTCGTGCGGCCCTTGCCCGCTGTGGGTTGACCACCAAGCATATCGAAAGCCAAATTCAGGTCTTATCCGGTGGGGAGCAAGCCAAGGTACGCTTCTGTCTCTTGATGAACCGTGAAAACAACGTCTTGGTACTGGACGAGCCGACCAACCACTTGGATGTGGATGCTAAAGATGAATTGAAACGGGCCCTGAAAGAATACAAGGGATCGATCCTCATGGTTTGCCACGAGCCAGACTTCTATGATGGTTGGATGGACCAAATCTGGGACTTTAATGAATTAACGTAAACACAAAAAGAGAACCGCGAGGTTCTATTTTGTTATTTTTTGAAATTATAGTCTTTTAAGATCTCGATCTTTTCAATCTTGATATCTGTTTTTGGCTTGTCCTTATCATCGGTTTCAACAGCTGCGATTTTATCGACTACATCCATGCCTTCGATGACTTGGCCAAAGACAGTGTAGTTGCCACCGTCGAGAGTTGGGCTTCCACCATGTTTATAAGCTTCGATGATCTTAGCTGGGAATTGATTTGTTGAAAGTTTGCTTGACCAGTCTTCCTTATTTTGGTTGATATAGAATTGACTACCATTGGTATTTGGTCCAGAATTGGCCATGGCAATAGATCCGCGAATGTTGTATAGATACGGAGAATACTCATTTTCAAAACCAGTTCCAGGGTCTTTGGATTTATCTTTTCCCTTCCAGATGGATTCCCCACCAGTACCGTCTCCTTTAGGATCGCCAGATTGGATCATAAAGTTGTTAATGACACGGTGGAAGAGGAGGCCATTGTAGTAGCCATCTTTTGCATGGGTCAAGAAGTTTTCAACCGCAAGTGGAGCATATTTAGGGAAGAGCTTCAAAGTGATGTCCCCTTCAGTTGTCGTGATTTTGACCTCTGCTTCATCCTCAGCTACTTTATCTGATAATTGAGGGAAGACAGCATTTTCATTGGTCAGAGCATCATTTAACTCTTTCCGAAGTTGTTCCATTTTTTGTTGCTCTTTTACAGCGGAGCTAGAAGAAGAGGTTTGCTCTGTCTTTTCTTTGCTTGAGTTTGAGGAGCTAGACTCTTTCTGATTGGTCGAACAAGCTGTCAAAGCCAAGCCAGAAAATAATAGTAGGGCGATTAATTTTTTCATATTCTTCCTTTCCAACATAGTTGTCTTACCTCTATTGTACCTTAATTTTACGATACTTTCAAATCTAGACGGAAATCTCTCTTCACTAAAGTTGGTTAAATATTGTCAATGCTTGATAAATCACTAATTAAGAGGGAAGTTGCGTAGAGATAGAAAATCCGGTATGATGGAAAGTGCTTTTAGAGCTGTGAAATAGATTTTTAAAGAGGAGGAACGTCATAAATGAAACAACCACGTAAATTTTATATTTACTCGAGAAGTTCACTATATTTTTTGATCTTTTTGGCGGTGACGACGCTCATCGCCATCATACAATTACTGATTGAAGATAATTTTTTTGAAAACTTAACAGTATTATTTGCTACTTGTTTACTTCTAGTGACAGTTGGATGGATTTCTTTTTCATCGATGGGAAGACTAATCGTTAAGAAATCGGAAATAGTGGTAGATCGCAATTTCAAGCGCTATCGACTAGATCCATTAACCATTGTGGTCCGTTTAGGAGAAAAGGACTCGACGCGAGGGATCACCCATTATCCAATTTATGTGGAAGGAAAGGTCATGGGGCATGGGAAATCTGGTCGTTCAATTACACTGAAATTCCTTGGTACTAAACGAAAAAATAAAGAATTACTGAAGTATTATCAAGAGCATCTTCAAGCTCAAGTAGAAGCAAAGAAAGCTCTTGAGCAGGAGCCTACGGAAGTGGACTTTGAACAAATTGTATTAGCGTCGAAGGATCGACAACAATTCCCTTTACACGATTTGGTTGAATTCGGTGCAGATCAAGGGGATCTAGAAAAAACCGTATTTTATTCCCCTGAGGAGAATCAGCTATATGTCGGAAAAAGTGTTCCGTTTCCCATTATATTTACTCCGAGCACCGTATCTTTTTATGGTATTTATCTGTTAACGGATCGAGTATCCTTTCATGGGCTCATTCCACTAGTGCTATCGTTTGGATTGATGTTTGTCATCGCTATTTGGCAATTGAAACATAGAAAACAAAGGTATACAGTGAATGTCATTCCTTATGAAATGCCTGAGAATTATTTTCAAGTACAGAAATCGAATGGATTGAAAACCTATTTGCTAATTCTTGTTTTTGGACTTATCACTTTAGGATTATCCATCTTATATCTTACCTTCGGAAGCTTTCTGTTATTGTTTATAAGTTTTTTGATGTGGTATTTCTTTGTTTTGTTAACATTATGTGGCCAATTCAAGAAAACACACTATTTAAAAATTTTGGAAAAGAAATAGTTTTCTTAATTCTTTAAAGCAATATTCACCCGTAAGGGTGTTTTCTTTTTGGCCTAAATCACTAATTAAGAAGGAAGTTGCATATAGGGATGAAATCCGGTATGATGGGAGATAAGTTGTTTTGTTGGAAAATGAACGAATTCCCTCAAAAATCGTATCATGAATGGGAGGATACAAATTGGATTATAAAGCACTACGCAAAAACTATAGACTCTATATTAGATCTGCTGGCTTGTTAGCAATGCTTCTCATTATTTGCATTGGTTTCGTGGTCAGAGATACTCTTCTTCAGACTGCTGGTCTCTTATTGGTCCTTGCAGGCTTGTTTTTATTCATCCAATTGCTTAAGAAGAGCTACACCAACAAGTGCAGCACCTTGCTTCATGTAGACTTAGATTTAGTTTTTTGGCAGCAATACCTTCAGTTGAACAAGAATGTGAAAAAGCCTATTTTACAGATAGATATGAAACTGACATCGATCGCCTATTCTTTTATGATGGGAGATTTCGATGCTGTCATAAAGGAAGCTAGGGAGGCACTTAGTCAGAAGGAACTACCGCAGAAATATAAGAACTTTTTTGAGAGTTATCTCATGCGATCGATCGTCCTTACAGATCCTGATTTGACTAGAGAAGAACTGGAGGGTCGGTTGAATGAATTGACCATTACAGACCCTACACTGGCTGAGAAAACAAAAGAGGTCTGTCTCGCTCTTTATGATTTAACCATTGCGCATCAAAGCAATGATTATTTCGAAGACTTAAGCAATGACTTCAAGTACCAGCAGTTGGAAATCATCTACTACCAAGCCTTGAATGACACTCTTAAAGGAGATAAGCATAGAGCCGATGATCTCTTTCACAAGTTAGTCTCAGAAGATGAGTCGCTCTATATCGTTCGAAAGGCTCAACAATACTTGAAGGATGAAGACAGTCATCTGTAAATCCTCCAATCGAAATAGAGATTAATTGGAAGTAACTAAAGAAACATAAGGAGTTATTGGAAGGAAAGAATGAAAAAATCAATCTTTAAAGCCAATTTTTATGAGAGCCGTCGTTTGCGTCATGATGGCTTTATCGATTATATGGTCAAGGACACAAATAGTCGGAAAATCTACACAAAGCCATTTAGTATTGCTAGGAAACTATTTTCATTTATGGGGATACTGTTCATGTTTGGATTTTCTGCATTAATGGAGTCGCAAACTCATCACCCTGATCCTGATGCACCATTTGAAACCTGGGGGATCAATTTCTATCCACTCTGGCTGTTTTTCTTGTGTTGGTTTTTATGGTTTCTTGTTTGTAGAAAAAATCTGCGTAGAAAATATGATGCAAAGATTCCTTATACTAGTATCTTGAATTTGAATCTGTATCTGATTTGGATGGTGCTTGCTCTTAATTTGTTTTTTATCACCGTCATAGGTAGATACCTTACGATTTTGGGTTTGGTTTTATTCTATGTTCTTACCGGAATCATATTGTTTATGATTGTCCAATTTAGAATGAAATCGCTAAAAATTCGTCTTTATGGAGTGCAGGATCCTAGTGTAACTGCTAGACAGAAAAAGTTTATAGAAGTCATTACTGGACTAGGTGGAATAATTGTAGCAGGTTGGATGGTTCTGAAATTTCTTTTCCCCAAAATTGGAGAAGTAAAAGGTGATTTTTTAGGAACCATCTTATTTATAGGAATGGTATTTTTTGCAAATATTATTGTTTTGAGTATGGAAGTAGTGATGATGTTACCCTATTCACTGTATGGTTATTATCGAAATAAATATTCAGAGGAATATCGCGAGTTCGAAGGAAAATCGCTGGAAGAGTGGTATGGTAAGAAGTACTTGAACAAACACAAGGAGTTATTGGAAGATAAGAATGAAGAAATCAATTTTTAAAGCTAGTTTTGAAGAGAGTTTAAATATACAGGATGATAGCTTTGTACAATATCAGACTAGCGATGTTTTTTCTAAGCTAGAAAAATATTATAAAGAGGGAAAAGCTACAATAAGTTTACATATCTGGAATCTGATCGGGGTTATGATTGGGCCAATATTTTTTAATTTTATGATTTTTGTTTTTTCACTTTCCTTGCATGATTCTGATTCCAAGGATTTAAGATTCCCTATTTCAGGATCCCCAATATTGACAGCCGATGTTTATTTAATTTGCTTTTTACTTTGGTTATTTATTATATTGGTTGGAAAAGGACTGAAAAGGGCCTACATACTACCTTATCGTAATCATTTTCACGTTTTAACTTATATTATTTGGTTAGGTCTTGAATTTAACCTTCTAATGATTGATATTTGTTTATCAATTCTATCTGTCTGGGTCATTATTTGTATTTTAGTATGTACATTTATTTTATCTCTTTTTATGGTCTCGTTTAAAATCAACAGCGTCAAGGAAACGATGTATGGCGAAAGGAATGAACCTACTCTTCATAGTAAATTATCTAAAAAGATATTAACTTACGGAGGAGGTGTTTTAGGATTTGCTGTTATTACCAATTTTATATTAAAAAGTTTTTCTATTAATGTTTCAGATTCGATGGGAGTCTTTGGAGTTTTATTAATCTGGATTATAATGAATATTGCTTTGCTTTTTTTGCTGATTTTTATCGAATTTCCAACTTACTTACTAGCTTTATACAAATGGAAATATCCTGAAGAATACCGCGAATGGGAAGGCAAGTCATTAGAAGACTGGTATGGCAAAAAATACCTGAACAAACACAGGGAGTTATTAAAAAATGAGTAAGAATTTTAATGAGATGTCGTTTGATGAATTGAAATGTTACCGCAGAGAAGGTCTTTGGAGATCTTTGGGACAATTACTGGTCATTATTTTAGTGATTACGGGCATGGTCTTGATGGAAGTGAACCATGTTTCTCCATCGAATCAGAATCGTTTTCGGGGTATTGGTTTGACAACGGTCATTGCGCTCTTTGGCTACATGAAGCCTCTGATGGCAGCAAATCGCGTGATGCGAGACCATCCGGATTGGGTCAAGAAATCAGGTTTCCGAGCGAAAATCCCCTTGCCAATGGATTGGCATGCCAAAAGGCTTTGTGTTCTTGGAGCGAGTCTCTTGGTGATTGGAGTAGGATTTGTCTCGTCATACAAACCACAAGTCCAACAGACAAATGTACAAGATCAAATTGATATCATTCAAATGGATAACGAATTAGAAAGAGAGCAAAAATTCGACCAAGTTCTAGATACCATCACACCGGAGGATAAAAAATCTGAGTAAGATCCATTTTGAAATTTGAACGTCATTGAACATCTTTCTAAACAGCTCTAAAGAACAGTGCCCACTCGGTGCTGTTTTTCTGCTTTCTGCTCTAAATTTTCGGAAATGATTTTACTAGAGAACTAGCTTGGAAATGTGGTATAATAAAGGTTATGGCAAACAATAATCAATCAAAAAAAACACGGTCGACGAGACGACTGTCCAAAGCAGAATTAGAAAGAAAAAAAGCGATTCATCGTATGATTACGACCATTCTCATCAGTCTGGTCTTAGTCTTTGCGGCCTTGAAATTAGGAGCTGTGGGAGTCTTAGCTTACAATCTGATCCGTCTTTTTGTCGGAAGCTTGGCTTATTTGGCTATTTTAGCGACCTTCTTCTACCTCTACGCTTTTAAATGGCTGGACAAACACGAGGGGATTATCTCAGGCTTTCTCAGCTTTTTTGTAGGGCTGCTCTTGATGTTTCAGGCCTTCTTTGTATCCTCCCTTCAATTAGACAATAATGGGGTCAAGGTCACCTTTTCAAGAATCATGGCAGACCTGCTTCACTTGAGGGTGGAGAGCTTTGCTGGTGGAGGCATGATCGGTGCCCTTCTCTATGCTCCGACTTCCTTCCTCTTTTCAAATATTGGCTCTTATTTTATTGGCCTTCTCTTTATCGGTTTGGGGATCCTCTTGATGAGCCCTTACTCCATCTATGACCTATTTGAAAAAGCTTCAGAAGCCATCCACGCTTCTATGGAAAAACGAAAAGAGGCTCGTGAGCAGAAATTCCTTGAAAAAGAAGCAAGAGCTGCCGAGGAAGCTGCGGCTACTGAAAGAGAGCAAGAAGAAGCAAGGGCAGACCTTCCAAGTCCTTTGTCAATGAAAGGGCATCCTGTAGATCCTGAAACGGGAGAGGTATTGTCGGAAGAGCCGTTTACAGAGTCCTTCCCAGAAGCTGAGATTGTTGCACCAGCAACACCAGAAATCTACCTGCCAGATGAAGAATGGCCGGAAGAGCCTGAAGCGCACGAAGAACTTCCAGTAGCCCAAGAATTCGAAGACGATGGGGAGGAAGTTCAGGTGGATTTTACACCTAAGGAACTCCTTCAGTACAAGCTTCCAACCATTGATCTCTTTGCGCCGGATAAGCCCAAAAATCAATCCAAAGAGAAAAACATCGTTCGCCAGAATATCCGTATTTTGGAAGAAACCTTTGCTAGCTTTAACATCAAGGCGACAGTGGAGCGGGCTGAGATCGGTCCTTCTGTTACCAAGTATGAAGTCAAGCCTGCTGTCGGTGTGCGGGTCAACCGCATCTCCAACCTTGCAGATGATTTGGCCTTGGCCCTGGCAGCCAAGGATGTGCGAATCGAAGCACCGATTCCAGGGAAGTCTCTGGTCGGGATTGAAGTGCCAAACTCTGAGATTGCGACCGTTTCCTTCCGTGAATTGTGGGAGCAGTCGAAGACAGACCCGGCTAAACTCCTTGAGATTCCTCTTGGGAAGGCTGTAGATGGTTCAGCTCGGACCTTTGATTTGGCCCGGATGCCCCACCTCTTGGTAGCGGGTTCGACCGGATCTGGTAAGTCGGTTGCGGTCAATGGCATCATTTCGAGTATCTTGATGAAGGCCCGTCCGGACGAAGTCAAATTTATGATGGTCGATCCAAAGATGGTGGAGCTTTCTGTCTACAATGATATTCCTCATCTCTTGATTCCAGTTGTGACCAATCCACGCAAGGCCAGTAGAGCCCTACAAAAAGTCGTCGATGAGATGGAAAATCGCTACGAGCTCTTCTCAAAAGTGGGGGCTCGGAACATTGCTGGTTTTAATGCCAAGGTTGCGGAGTACAATGCCCAGTCTGAGATGAAGCAAGTACCACTTCCATTGATTGTGGTCATTGTCGATGAGTTGGCAGACTTGATGATGGTCGCAAGTAAAGAAGTGGAAGATGCCATTATTCGTCTTGGACAGAAGGCGCGTGCGGCAGGGATCCATATGATCCTTGCGACCCAACGGCCATCGGTCGATGTTATTTCAGGTTTGATCAAGGCCAATGTACCTTCCCGTGTCGCTTTTGCGGTATCATCCGGAACCGACTCACGGACCATCTTGGATGAAAATGGGGCAGAGAAATTGCTCGGTCGAGGAGACATGCTCTTTAAACCGATTGATGAAAACCACCCAATTCGTCTGCAAGGCTCCTTTATCTCAGATGATGATGTGGAGCGGATTGTCAACTTTGTCAAGGAGCAGGCAGAAGCCGATTATGATGATGCCTTTGATCCAGGCGAAGTATCCGAATCGGACTTTGATGGAGGCATGGGTGGCTCTGACGAAGGCGATCCTCTCTTTGAAGAGGCCAAGGCGCTCGTGGTTGAAACTCAAAAAGCTAGTGCTTCGATGATTCAGCGCCGCTTGTCTGTTGGCTTTAACCGGGCAACTCGCCTCATGGAAGAGTTGGAAGCAGCCGGTGTCATCGGTCCTGCTGAAGGAACCAAACCTCGGAAAGTACTGCAACAATCAGTCTAGGGGGAAGAGGGCACTTGCCCCACTCCCTTTTCTTTTTATAGAAAATAGAAAGTAGGACCAGATGAAGTTAGACGTGATTCATCATATTGCCATCATTGGACGGGACCGCGATGCCATGTTGCATTTCTATGTGGACCAGTTGGGCTTTGCGATTGTCAGTGAATATGACCGTCCTGAACGCGGAGATATCTTGATCAATCTCCGTCAGGGGCAATTGACTTTAGAACTTTTTATCAAACCAACGGCTCCAGAACGACCTAAGATCCCCTTGCCAGAGCATGCGGGGCTTCGTCATCTGGCCTTTAAAGTGGAGGATGTGGAGGCGTATCTAGCTAGATTGGATCAGCTAAGTATTGCAAACACAGGCCTTCGCTACGATGACTTCGATGGCAAGAAAATGGCATTTTTCTTCGATCCAGAAGGACTGCCCTTGGAAATACATGAGTGAGGAAAGCAATGAATAAATTAGAAGGACTCAGTCAGGAAGAAGTAGTAAAAAAGATCCAAGAGGGCAAGCAAAATAAGGTCACAATCAAGACAGAAAAAAGCCTAGGACAGATCATTCGAGACAATGTCTTTACCTACTTTAATCTGATTTTTCTGGTTTTGGCAGTCTTGCTTGTAGCTGTGAAGTCTTGGAACAATCTCTTGTTTGTCCCGATTGTAGTGGTCAACTCCTTGGTAGGAATTGTACAAGAAGTTCGCTCTAGACGGATCTTGCGTCAGATGCAATTTCTGCATATGAGTGAGGCGGTTGCTCTTCGCGAAGGCAAAGAAATTGCCCTCCCTATCGATCAGCTGGTGGAGGGCGATCTGGTTCGTTTTCAAGCTGGAGACCAAATCTATGCGGATGGGGTCTTATTGGAGGGCGACTTAAAAGTCGATGAATCGCAATTGACCGGTGAAGCGGATGAGGTCAAAAAAGGAGCGCAAGATGCGCTCATGTCAGGTAGCTTTGTGATTGCTGGTCAAGGACTGGCACGATTGGAAAAAGTGGGGAATGACTCCTACATCAACCAATTGAGCTTGGAAGCCAAACAAGTCAAGTCCCATGAGGAGTCTGATATGGTTCATGCGGTTAACCGCATCGTAGGGATCATTGGTCTCCTGATCATTCCTCTAGGTTCCCTCCTTTTTCTTAGGAGCTATATCAGCCTAGGCGATAGCCTCAAGCTCAGTGTGACTTCAACAGTCGGTGCCTTGATTGGGATGATTCCAGAAGGTTTGTACCTCTTGATGACCTTGGCGCTGGCTCTTGGTGCTGTCAGATTGGCCAAGGAAAAGGTTCTGCTCAATAGCATGAAGGGGATTGAGACCTTATCGCGCGTGGATGTCCTTTGTGTCGATAAGACAGGGACTATTACAGAGCCTGGTATGGAAGTGACAGAAATTCGTCCAGCTAAAGATACTCAAGACTTGGAAGCTCTAGCTCAGTATGTAGAGGCTAGTATGGATCAAAACGATACCATGGATGCGATCCGAAAATTTCACAAGACTCCAGTCAGCCGGCCTTGGAAGGCCCTCGATATTCAGCCCTTTACGTCCAAGAAAAAGTATGGGGCGATTGCCTTTGAATCGGGGATCTATGTATTAGGCGCTCCAGAATTTGTCTTAAGAGAAGGCTTCTCTGAGCTTGAAAAAGAGATCGCCCCAGCTACGCAGACAGGTAATCGGGTCTTGGCCTTTGGGAAATATAGGGGAGAAGACCTTAGAGAGACGTTAGAGGCTCCTGTGGATTTGGTAGCCTGGATTATTCTCTCCAATCCTTTGAGAAAAAATGCCAAAGAAACCTTCGCCTACTTTAAAGAACAAGGTGTAACCATTAAGGTCATTTCAGGGGACAACCCTGCTACCGTCTCAGCTATTGCACAAAAAGCAGGAATTGAAGGAGCTGAAGACTTGATCGATGCCAGAACCTTGCAGACGGAAGAAGACTTGCACCAAGCGGCGAGCCACTATACAGTCTTTGGTCGAGTGACCCCAGAGCAAAAGAAAAGCCTTGTAGAAGGCTTGCAGGTAAAAGGACACAAGGTCGCTATGACCGGAGATGGTGTCAACGATATTTTAGCCTTAAAAACAGCGGATTGTAGTATTGCGATGGAATCTGGAAATGATGCGACCAAAAAGATGGCGCAAGTGGTCTTACTGGATTCTGACTTTGGGAAGATGCCGTCTGTCGTGGCAGAAGGTCGTCGGGTGGTCAATAACATTCAACGATCAGCCAGTCTCTTTTTGATCAAGAATATCTTCTCCATTTTGTTGGCCATCTCAGTGACGCTCTTGGCCTTTACCTATCCCATCATGCCGTCGCAGATGTCTTTGATCAGTGGTTTTACAATTGGGATTCCAGGATTCTTCCTAGCGCTTGAGCCTAACAGTGAGCGTATCAAGGGACGCTTTATCGAAACGGTCTTTAAACATGCCTTGCCTGCAGCCTTGACGGATTTTATACTGATCTTTAGTCTGGTTTTATTCTCTTCAGCATTTGGTATGAAATCGGAAGAACTCTCGAGTGCAGCCATCTGCTTGATGGCCTTCGTCGGTTTTGCCATCATCTATCAAGAATCCCAGCCTCTCAATCACTACAAGAGACTGGTTCTTCTAGGAAATATCCTGGCTTTTATGGTATCAAGTAGTATCCTAGGAAAATTCTTTAACATGAGCCCCTTGAGGCTTCAAACGCTGCTTATCTGCGCCATCATGGCAGTTCTTGCTCTCGTCTTGATTCAAGTTTTCAAGAAGATGGTGGGCTGGCTCTTTCATCGGAAGAAATAAAAGAAAAGAGCAAAACAGATAAAATAGTTTCGATTGGATGACGATATTTTTACTGTTCAGTTAGTTCTAGAAAATAGGCATCCCATTCTTGTGCATCGGCTTTTGAAAGTAACAATGAAACCGAATGGATAACATTATCATGGAGAGATCTCCCTTGCTTTGGATCTTCCCAAATACTTTGATAGATGGCCTTTAATTCTAGTAAGTATAATTTTTGAAATGCAAAATAGTTAGGGAAATGTTTTTCGAATAGAAGTGTTAGCAGTTGTTTGCTAGCACTTTTTTCTTTTCTACTGATTAAGACAGATACTAAATTTAAAATCGTATCGATTTTGATTCGATCTAGATTGTTCTTAAGTTTGTCCGGTGTATTTTCCAAAATTGTATCCGTAAAGAGAACAATAGCCTCAGTTGTGAAATAGGAGACCACACTTCCCATTAACCCAATATCAAGATTGGTCCAATAATCTAATGAAAAAAAGTAATCCGTCAGTTCATTTATTGCCTGCTGTGAAACGGTTTTGTGCTGTTTTTCTGCAATGATAATCTCTAAAACGAGGGAGAGGATGTGGTAAATGTATTGATGCTTTGAGATCGCTAATTCTCTGTCTCTTATACACATCTCCGAGCCCACGAGACGGA
>OIEJ01000314.1_pt1 | contig 20955 bp, 17 predicted proteins | sample 1581791 | NCBI WGS metagenome assembly OIEJ01 (sample SAMN03281019, study PRJEB24777) | human gut metagenome | isolation source: fecal sample PR141 from 1 month old male Chinese infant, vaginal delivered... | place: Singapore | collected 2005-11-08 | reverse complement strand
GGAATGATGTTATCAAATCGATCTGTTCTTTTATCTTCTTGATACTGATCAAAAAATTTCATTTCGACTGAAAATATTTCGCTTATAAACTGTAAACGAATACTTTGTTTAGACATTATAGTCGCTAGACTGACTAGATGATTACTCAAAACGACGTCCAGAATACTCTTTACTTTGCTTGGTTTTTTAACAAAAATTTGATCATCCATAGGTTCAATCATTTTGTAACCTTTTTGCGCAATTTGACGATAAAAGTAAGAATGTTGCTTTGGAGTCAATAATCCTAACTTAAAAGCTCGATACTCTAAAGCCTGTATCGAAACATTCAAATCCGACTTCAATAAAATATAACTATCAGGATTGCTGACACGCTTGCCAACCCTCTCTTCAAATTTGACTAAAAACTCTTCTTTTGGCAATAAAAAACATGATGCAAAATAATTTGCTTCTTGCTCCAAACGATCGCCATCTTCATTCATATCTTTATATTTGTGTAAAAGAATATGTCCTAGCTCATGAGCTAAATCAAAATTTCGACGTACAGATGATTTATTCGTCCCCAACACAATATAAGGTCTTCCCAATTTTGACCATGCGCTATAAGCATCAGCTTGACCATTAATTAGTCGTTCCACGATATAGATTCCTGAACGTTCTAATTTATAAAGCAAATCATGATTATCTTTTGAAATACCTAATTTTCCCCTGGCGTAAAGAGCCAATTCCTCAATAGATTCTCCCTTATGATAAGATTCACTCACTACATTACTTAGATCATGAATTGTAATATTAGGTATAATTACAAAACTTTCAAAATAATCAATCAAACTATCTACCTTATGTAAATACATAGTTTGAATATCTATTGTTTTCCGTGTTGCTAGGTCTGCATTTCTAAAGGCAATTACAGAAGAATCAAATCGAATACTTTCTTCTTCTTGTTCAAAATAAGTTAAATCAACATGAAATTGGTTGGCCAAATGCATTTTGGTTGATAATTTAGGTTTCGTTTCGTTGGACTCAAACTGCCAAATGGCTTGTTCCGTTAAATTAATTCTCTGAGCCAATTCTGCTCTACTTAAACCATTTAACAGCCGTAATTCTTTCAATACCCGACCATTAAACATTTACATACTCCTTACTACTTTTGACCTTCTTGTTTTTCTATTCTTGGAATAATTTCAAAATCTTCTGTTTCCGATAATTCTGAAAAATTAGGAATATCTTGGTATTTAGCTTCTTCGAAATGGTACGAACTTGATTGAATATACTCAGACAAATCTTGAATCAAGTGTAACTGACCAGTTCGTGCATCAGGCATAACAACATCTACAGATATAATATTGTTTTCTGAGTCCGCCTCATAAGTTAAAATCATAAATTTTTCGATATTCGAATTTTTAGTAGCTTGTTCAATTTCTTGAATCATTTCATCAGAAACTAACTCCATCTGAATTGGAAAAGAATGGCTATCTTCATCATTTTTGTAGGAAGAATGTTGATTAAGATAAAGTGTATTCATCCGAGCATATTCAAATAAGTAGCCACTCTTATTTTTTTGTACCAAAGGAAATTGGCTCGTAAGTCGCTTCTTACCCTTTATAATTAACAATACTTTCCCATATTTTTCTGTATTTGTTTCAAATTCTAAATATCCCCAAGTCTGTCCTGCTAATTGTAATTTATACTCAAACAAATCTGCTGATGCAAATGCATTATCAATATGATTAGGTCGCGTCCATGCATAACCATTCGACACTTTCATTGTCTCTCTTTTTTCTAGACGTTCATCTACATAATCTTTTTGACCTTTCATCAAAGTATCTACAATTTTTTGTGCCTTGAGCGAATCAAAGAGATCCTGATTCAACATAATTCTTCCTCCTCCGAATACTTTTTAATGAATTATATCATTTTCTTAAAGAAATTACTACAATAATTATCTTTTTCTTAAAGTTACATATCAGAGTAATTTAGCAAATGATATCTAAAACTAGCCTTTCTCCTGCAAAAGAAAAAGGAAAGACTTCCTTTCGTGCCTTTCCTCTTACTCGCTGCTTGTGTGATTATTTTTGGTAAGCTACTGCTTGTTTGATAAAGTCCTGAATCGGCTCTCCTTGGTGGAGAGCTTTTACAATTTTCGAACCAACGATAACACCATCTGACACCGCATTGAAGCGTTCTACATCGGCTTGACTAGATACGCCAAATCCTGTCAAGACTGGAATGTCGGCCACTTGATGAAGTTGCGCCAAGTGCTTGTCCAAGTCTGCACGGTAATTGCCAGATTTTCCTGTCACCCCATTGATGGCAACTGCATAGACGAAGCCTTCTGCTCCCTTGATCAACTCTTTCTGACGCTCAATCCCTGTGGTCAAGCTTACTAAAGGAATCAAATCAATGTCTATACCTGCCAAAAATGGTTCTACAAAGTTGGCATGCTCATGAGGCAGGTCTGGAATAATCAAGCCCTTAACCGCTGTATCTGCCAAATCTTTGACAAAGTTCTCAACACCATACTGAAAGAGGGGGTTGAAGTAGGTCATGATGACCAGTGGAACCTCTGTTTCAATGGTTTTCAAGGTTTCAACCAAAGCCTGGGTAGAGGTTCCGTGGGCTAGACTACGCAATCCTGCTTCTTCGATAACAGGTCCATCTGCAACAGGGTCTGAAAAGGGAATGCCCACTTCAATTGCAGAGACACCCAAATCTTCTAAAAAGTGAATTGTTTCAGCAAGACCATCCAAACCTTTCTCATGGTCTCCAGCCATGATATAGGGAACGAAAATTCCTTTTCCAGCTGCTTTAATAGCGTTCAATTTTTCTGTTAGTGTCTTAGGCATGAGCTTCTCCCTTCTTTGCTGCATCTGCTTCCAAGCGATCCTTGACTTGAACCACATCCTTGTCCCCACGACCTGATAGGCAGACAATCATGGACTTGTCTGGGCCAAGTTCTTTGGCCAATTTCACTGCAAAAGCGATAGCATGGCTAGATTCCAAGGCTGGGATAATCCCTTCCACACGAGACAAGAGTTGGAATCCTTCCAAGGCTTCCTCGTCAGTCACAGGAACATAGATGGCACGTTTGATATCGTGGTAGTGAGAATGTTCTGGACCGATACCAGGATAATCCAAACCTGCTGAGATAGAGAAGGCTTCAAGAATTTGACCATGGGCATCTTGGAGCACATCCATGAGGGAACCGTGAAGAACACCTGGACGCCCCTTGGTCAAGGTAGCTGCGTGGTGCTCTGTATCCACACCAAGTCCAGCCGCTTCAGCTCCATACATAGCTACTGACTCATCTTCTACAAATGGATGGAAGAGCCCGATAGCATTAGAACCACCACCAACACAGGCCACTAGGGCATCTGGCAGATCTTGACCTGTTAAGTCACGGTACTGTTGTTTAGCTTCTCGACCAATGACACTTTGGAAATCACGAACAATTTCTGGGAATGGATGAGGTCCCAAGGCAGAACCAAGGATATAGTGGGTATCATCGATATTTGCTACCCATGAACGAAGGGCTGCATTGACTGCATCCTTGAGCACGCGCGAACCATCTGTTACAGCCTCGACCTTGGCTCCTAAAAGCTCCATACGGAAGACATTGAGGGCTTGGCGTTTGACATCCTCTTCACCCATATAGATAGTACATTCCATGTTAAAAAGGGCTGCAGCAGTTGCAGTTGCCACACCGTGCTGACCAGCACCTGTTTCTGCGATAATTTTCTTTTTACCCATGCGTTTAGCAAGCAAAACTTGTCCCAAGGCATTGTTAATCTTGTGGGCCCCTGTATGGTTCAGGTCCTCACGTTTAAGATAAATCTTGGCTCCGCCAATATGCTGGGTCAAATTTTTTGCATAGTAAAGGGGAGTTTCACGCCCTACATACTGGCGCAAGAGTTGGTTTAATTCCTCTTGGAAACTTGGATCTGCCTGACTTTCACGGTAGGCCTTCTCCAACTCCAAAACTGCTGTCATCAATGTTTCTGGGACGAAACGTCCTCCGAATTTTCCGTAAAATCCATCTTTATTTGGTTCCTGATATGCCATTCTTTACCCTCTCTATAAATCTTCTAATCTTTTCATGATCTTTTTGTCCATCTGTCTCCACTCCGCTCGATACATCTACTGCATAGGGAGTAAAGTGTTGAATTGCTTGTACTACATTGTCTTCCTTAAGCCCACCTGCGATAAAGAAGGGCTGATTTAGTCCAGTAGTATCTAGTTGCCCCCAGTCAAAGGTCTGGCCACTTCCTGCCACAGGGGCATCAAAGAGGAGATAATCTGCCTGAGAATGAGGCACATGCCCCTCTCCATCCACCTGCACAGCCTGAATGCTGTCACAGGGCAAATCCTCAAACACATCATCCGCTATCTGACCGTGAACTTGAACCAAGTCTAAACCAACTTTGTCAATCGCTTCTAGCAGTTCTACCCGACTTGGTGAAACAAATACCCCAACCTTTTTTACGTCTGACGGAATAATCTTTGCCAGCTCAGCAGCCTGATCCAAGGTCACCTGTCTTTTACTAGGTGCGAAGACAAAGCCGATGTAGTCCGCTCCTGCTGAAACGGCTGTTTCCACCGCTTCCTCGGTCGATAATCCGCAAATTTTAACCTTTGTCAATCTGCAACTCCTTGATTCTCTGGACTACATCTTCTGCCTGCATGAGAGCTGTCCCTACTAAAATTCCATTAAAGTATGGCGCTACTCGTTCCGCATCCTGCCCTGTGAAAATAGCAGATTCAGAAATATACAAGCAATCATCTTTGAAATGTTTAGCCAATTCTACACTAGTCTGCAAATCAACTTCAAAAGTTGTCAAGTTTCGGTTATTGACCCCAATAATCTGAGCACCAAGTCTGTGGGCTACTTCTAGTTCAGCTAGATTGTGGGTTTCCACCAAGACTTCCAGACCAAGCTCTGTCGCGTAGTCGTAAAGTTCCTTGAGGCGTTCTTCGGACAAGGCTGCCACAATGAGCAAGATGACTGTCGCACCAGCATTGCGAGCGCGGATGATTTGCTTTTCATCAATGATAAAGTCCTTATTGAGCGTCGGAATGTTTACCTGACTGGAAATCTCCCGCAGATAATCCAAATGCCCTTTAAAGAAAACCTCATCTGTCAAAACCGAAATCATCACTGCTCCGTTCGCTTCATAAGTCTGGGCCTGTTGCACAATATCCACATCGAGATTGATATCTCCCAGACTAGGGCTAGCTTTCTTTACCTCAGCGATTACCTGCAAGCGTTCTTGATGATTCTTCAAAAAGTCAGCCAAGCGATAGGTTTGACGTAGAGGCTGAATTTCCTCCAGTTCCATCTGCTCAACCTCACGCGCCTTCTGCTCCAAAATTCGTGCTAAAAATTCCTGACTCATTTTTGATACTCCTGTAACAGTCTGAGTTTTTCAAGAGCCTTGCCACTAGCAATGACTTGACGAGCTAAGGCAACTCCTTCCTTGATACTAGCTACCTTACCATTAGCATAGAAACCAAGACCAGCATTTAAAACTGTCGTTTCCAAGAATGGACTTGGTTCGTTTTTAAGAACGCTGAGCAAAATTTCTGCATTTTCCTGAGCATTGCCTCCACGAATATCTTCGATAGCGTAGCGCTCCATCCCCAAATCTTCTGGAATAAAGCTTGACAAGGTGATCTCGCCATTTTCAAGAAGTGCAATCTTGGTTGTTCCATTCAAACCGGCTTCATCTAGCCCTTCTGGTCCAGCAACTACAATGGCACGTTTGCGACCCATATTTTTCAAAACCTGAGCTGTACTTTCTAAAAGTTCTGGACGACTAATGCCAAGAAGCTGTGTTTCCAAGGCCATTGGGTGAATCAATGGACCAGTCAAGTTCATGATCGTTGGAATTCCCAATTCTAAACGAGCTGGCATGATGTATTTCATGGCTGGGTGCATATTTTTAGCAAAGAGAAAGACGATGCCAGTTTTATCAAAGACCTTACCTAGTTCAGCTGGTTTGAGATCTAGATTGATACCCAAGGCTTCTAGGACATCTGCAGAACCTGATTTAGAAGAAATCGAGCGGTTACCATGCTTGGCCATGTGAACACCGCCACCAGCCAAGACAAAGGCTGAGGTTGTGGAAATGTTAAAGCTGAAGGATTTGTCTCCACCTGTACCACAGTTGTCCATGGCATCATGAATCTCAGTTGGAATATGTTGGGCATGTCCTCTCATGACTTGGGCAATGGCTGTGCGCTCTTCAGGTGTTTCCCCCTTCATCTTAAGAGCCAAGAGGAGAGAAGCAATCTGCGCTTCAGTTACACGCCCAGTTACGATACGCTCAATGACATCCGTCATTTCCACACCTGATAAATTTTCAAATTTTGCTAATTTTTCAATAATCTCTTTCATCCTAGTTTCCTCACTTTACAACCTTCTCGATAAAATTCCGAATAGAAGACAAGCCATCTGGCGTTCCGATACTCTCTGGATGGTACTGGAAGCCATAAATTGGTAGGTTTTTGTGTTGAATTCCCATGATAGCTTGATCATCAGTCGAACGAGCTGTCACCTCAAAGTCTTTTGGCATTTCTTCAATCAAAATACTGTGGTAACGCATGACCGCACGGCCATCCTCGATACCTTGATACAAAACAGATGGCGCTTCAAAACTGATATTGCTCTGCTTCCCATGCATGACTTTTGGAGCCAAGCCTAGCTTACCACCAAAGACTTCTGCAATGGCTTGATGACCCAGACAAATCCCAAGAATCGGCTTTTTGCCAGCAAAGTCACGAATCATATCTTCCATCTTTCCAGCATCAACCGGCCAACCAGGACCTGGAGAAAAGACCAGACCGTCTGCGTTTTCAGCTTCTTCATATAGCTTGGGATCATCATTTCTCAAAACCTGAACTTCTGCAAAATTCCCAATGTATTGAGCCAAGTTATAGGTAAAAGAATCATAGTTGTCAATCAATAAAATCATGGTCTTAGTTCTCCAATTCTAGTCATAGATTTTGCTTTGTTAATGGTTTCTTGGTATTCGTTTTGGGCGATGGAGTCGTAGACAATCCCTGCCCCAGCCTGCACATAGGCTGTTTGATTTTTGAGAATCATAGTTCGGATGGCAATGGCAAAATCCATATCACCCGTCGCAGACAAGTAGCCGATTGCTCCTGCGTATACGCCCCGTTTTTCTGCTTCCAGTTCATAGATACGTCTCATTGCCCGAATTTTTGGTGCTCCAGAAACGGTTCCAGCTGGAAGGGTTGCTTTCAAGGCATCCATAGCAGTGAGTTCTGGAAGCAAACGCCCCTTGACAACACTGGTCAAATGCATGACGTAGCGGAAAAGCTCTACTTCCATATACTTAGTAACTTGGACACTGGCCGTTTCAGAGATGCGGCCAATATCATTACGCCCCAAGTCTACTAACATTCGATGCTCTGCTGTTTCCTTCTCATCCGAAAGCAGATCTGTCGCCAAAGCCTTGTCTTCTTCATCCGTAGCTCCTCTTGGTCGCGTACCTGCAATCGGATTAGTTGTCACGATGCCATTTTTAACTGAAACTAAACTTTCTGGACTGGCACCGATGATTTGATAATCCCCAAAATCATAAAAATAAAGGTAATTAGAAGGATTAGTCACGCGGAGATTTCTGTAAAAGTCAAATGGATTTCCAGTAACTTCTGCTGAGAAGCGCTGGCTGAGTACACATTGGAACATATCTCCATTACGAATCAAGTCACGAGCGGTTTCCACCATTTCCTCAAACTTCTGAGGAACAATATGGGGTTTGAAGTCTAACGGAGATAGATCCAAGTCTTCAAATTCATTTGGAGCAGGGATGCGTAATTCCTCCAGCACTTGATTCAAGGCTTTTTCCAAGTCTTCTTGACTACGCTCGCTGTAAAGAGCATCCTCGATGACATGGATTTTTTCCTTCTTGTGGTCAAAGACCATATAACTCTCATAGACAAAGAAATGCATGTCTGGCGTCCCAATAGTATCTTGAGGGATTTGACCAATTTCTTCATAAAGCGAAATCATATCGTAACCGACAAAGCCAATAGCTCCCCCACCAAAAGGTAGGTCTGAATGGTGCTGGCTCTTATGAGTCACTTCATAAAGGAAATCCAAAGGATCTCGATCAATCACTTGACCATTTTGATAAAGGACTCCATTTTCAAACTTAATCTCAAAAACAGGATTATAGGCTAGGATAGAAAAACGAGCTGTTTCCTTGTCTCTCGGAATACTCTCTAAGATAACCTTGTGTTGCCCCTTTAGGCGCATATAAGCCAAGATTGGCGATAAGACATCTCCATGAATGATTCGTTCCATTGTAATTTCCCTTTCAGTTCTAATTCTAGTTGGTGGCGACTGTATGAAAAATCCCCACGCAAAATAACTTGCGTGAGGACGAAATTCGCGGTGCCACCTCAATTATAGGATTTCTCCTATCTCTCATTCCTGTCTCAAAAAGATTCTGTAACAGGCTGTGCGATAAAGGGCACTCCCTTGAGAATTATGTTTTCTTCTCTCGTTTCAGATGGACCCAACCTTACAGCTTTCTCTGCTTGTTTCCAGCAACCACAAGCTCTCTGTGAGAGAAAAGACTGTAATTTTTCCATCTATTATTTTTTAGCTTCTAGGTAGTCTGCAATCGCAGCTACGTCCTTGTCTCCACGACCAGAGACATTGATGATGATAATGTCGTCTTTACTTAGTTTCGGTGCACGTTTAACCGCTTCTGCGATGGCGTGCGAACTTTCAATGGCTGGGATAATCCCTTCAGTCTTGCTGAGGAGGAGCAAGGCTTGAACAGCTTCTTCGTCTGTCGCAGCCACATATTCCACGCGACCTGAATCTTTGAAGTAGGCGTGTTCTGGGCCAACCCCTGGATAGTCTAAACCAGCTGAGATAGAGTAAACTGGAGCCAGCTCTCCGTCTTCCTTAAAGACTGCATAGGTCTTCATGCCGTCAACAATTCCGATACTACCTTTTGTCATAGTTGCTGCGTGTTTGTCTGTGTCAAGTCCATGACCAGCAGCTTCTACTCCAACTAATTTGACTTCTTCATCAGCCACATACTGAGAAAAAGCACCAATGGCATTGGAACCACCACCTACACAGGCAATAACGTAGTCTGGTAAACGACCTTCTTTTTCTAAGATTTGACGGCGAGATTCTTCACTGATGACCTTTTGGAACTCGTGAACAATGGTAGGATAAGGGTGAGGTCCCACAGCAGATCCCAGAACATAAAAGGCTTCAAGGTCATTCATCCATGCTCCAAAGGCTGCATCAACAGCATCTTTGAGGGTACGAGTCCCTGTTTCAACTGCATGAACAGTTGCTCCCATCATCTCCATACGGAAAACATTGAGACGTTGGCGTTCCACATCTTCTGCCCCCATGTAGACATCACAGGCCATACCAAACTTGGCTGCGGCCGCTGCTGTCGCAACACCGTGCTGACCAGCTCCTGTTTCTGCGATTACTCGTTTTTTGCCCATACGTTTAGCAAGAAGAATTTGTCCTAAAACATTGTTGAGCTTGTGAGACCCAAGGTGATTAAGGTCTTCACGTTTGAGATAAATCTTAGCTCCACCTAGGTGCTCTGTCAAACTTTCCGCAAAATAGAGCGGTGTTTCGCGACCTGAATAGTCCTTTAAGTAATGGCGAAATTCTGCCAAAAACTCTGGATTATCCTTGTACTTTTCAAATGTCACTTCTAACTCATCCAGCAAAGCCTGAATCGGCTCCGGTACAAAACTACCACCAAATTGTCCAAAATAGCCTTTAGTTGTCATAAAATTTTCCTCTTTCTGTATTGATTCCAAGATATGAAAAAAGCCCACACACAGAATTAAATTCCGTGTGAGGGCGTTGGTAACGCGGTGCCACCTCAATTATAAAGGGACTATTCCCCTTTACATCTCTGCCTTGTCTAACAACAAGTTGCACTATAAGGTGTGCGCACCGAATTTTCATTGTTTCAAATTCATTTTTAAAATCAGCCCACTTTCACTACTTCCAACCACCTGTTCACAATCACCACAGGCTCCCTGAAGATCAAAAATAGTTACTTTTCTGACTTGTTGAACTTATTTTAATACTTTGTTTTTTCTTTGTCAAGACTTTTTTACGATTTTTTTGATAAAGTTAGCACTTTTTCAGAAACTGTTTTGAAAGTCTCAATGATATAGTCCACTTCTTCATCGCTTAATTTAGTGTGAAGAGGAAGGGTAATTTCATTTTCAAAGAAGGCATAGGCTCTTGGATAATCTGCCATATCAAAACCAAGATTCTTATAGGCTGTCAAGAGCGGAAGTGGTTTGTAGTGGACGTTACTTGCAATTCCTGCTTTAGCTAATTCTTGGATGATAAGATTACGTTCTTCTAGACTTGCTCCTTCTACATGGGTGATGTAGAGGTGGCGGCATGATTCAACTGTATCAGTCTTGTGTGCCAATGGACGAATGCGAGAACCTGCAAAACCACGATCATAGCGGTCTACAATGTCCTTACGACGTTGTAGTAAACCAGGATAACGGTCCAATTGTACCAAACCAAGTGACGCCATGATATCGGTCATATTGCACTTGTAGGCTGGTGTGACGATATCATATTCCCATGAACCCAATTGCATCTTGGCAAGAGCATCCTTAGTTTGCCCGTGAAGGGAAAGGATTTGGAATTCCTTGTACATCTCTTCGTCGTCAATCGCTGGATTGGCTTTCCAAGTAGCACTTCCTCCCTCAGCTGTTGTAAAGTTCTTAACAGCATGGAAAGAGAAAGAAGTGAAGTCAGCGATAGAACCAGCCGGTTGACCCTTGTAAGTAGATCCCAAAGCATGGGCACTATCAGAAACAATCACGATACGGTTAAAGGCTTTTTGCCACTTGCTTGAAGCAGTAAAGAGGTCACGTTTCTTCTCCACAACTTGGAACAAACGGTCATAATCGCAAACAATCCCCGCAAGTTCAACCGGAATAATCACCTTAGTTTTTTCAGTAATGGCTTGCTCAAGCAAATCATAGTCCATTTCAAAAGTATCTGCTTGGATATCCACCATGACAGGGGTTGCTCCTACGTGCGTGATGACACTACATGAAGCTGTATAGGTCATAGCTGGAACGATGACTTCATCACCAGGTCCCACTTCCAAAACGCGTAAAATCAACTCAAGAGCGGCAGTTGCAGAATTGAGGCAGACGGTCTTAGGTGTCTGTGTATATTGAGATAAGCGACGTTCCAGTTCTTTTGTCTTAGGACCCGTTGTAATCCAACCAGAACGCAGAGTGTCTGCTACTTCAGCAATTTCTGCTTCTGTAATATCGGGTGGTGAAAATGGAATATTGTAATTTGGCATTGATTTGCTCCTTTTATCTGTACTCATTTTCTCATGACTACTTTATTTTAGCACTTCAAACACGGTTTGAAACATGATTTTGATGTCTCCAAGGAAACTAAACTCTCGGAGATAAGCGAGGTTATAGCGCATCTTTTCAGGAAGAACGTGCTCTACATAGGCTTGGTCAACTGACAGACCTTTTTCGGTCATTTGACTGATGATAGTATCCTCATCCTTGTAGTTGATGCTGGCTGGAGAGGTAATACCTGCTGGCAAGAGCAAGGTCGCCATCATTTCAGGGCTATACTGTTCTGTGTAGCGCGGTACTTCAGGTCGTGTACCGACAAAGGACATCTCACCTTTAAGAACATTGACCAACTGAGGCAGTTCGTCCAAACGCACACGGCGGATGAAATTGCCAACCTTGGTAATACGGCTATCGTTAGCAGAAGTCACCAGACTCCCTTTTTTATCCGCATCCGTCACCATGGTACGGAACTTCCAAATATTAAAAGGACGGTTATACTGGGTCACGCGCTCTTGCTTGTAAATCACTGGCCCCTTGCTATCCAACTTGATCCAAATGCTCAAGATGAGAAAGATGGGAGAGGTCAGAACCAGTACGACCAAGGCTAGAACCCAGTCCAAGCAACGCTTGAAAATCAGCGAACCCTTCCTTTTAGAGACAAGCTGGTAGTAAGACTCAACCTCGCTTGATTTCATTTCCACGGGCAAGTCTTCCCATTTCAGCATGCTGTTTCTCCTTTGTTTTTATTATACTATTTGTCAACATTTTTCATTATACCACAAAATGGAAAAGGCGGTGAAAGAAATCTGTAATTTGAAGGATTTCCTTCTTACGCTCAATGAAAATCAAAGAGTATTAGGACATGGCCCCTGCCTGCAAGCTATACATCTTGTGATAGGTTCCTCCCAGAGCCAATAGTTCCTCATGAGTTCCACTCTCAATGATACGCCCCTTATCCAAAACATAGATACAGTTGGCATCTTGGATGGTAGAAAGACGGTGAGCGATGGCAATGGTTGTCCGTCCCTGTCTCATCTTAGCCAGAGAAGCTTGAACCAAACTTTCTGTTTCAGAGTCAATATTGGCTGTCGCTTCATCCAAAATCAGAATTTTAGGCTGATTGGCGACTGTTCTAGCAAAGGCTAGAAGCTGGCGCTGTCCAGTAGAGAAGCTCGAACCACGCTCAGACACAGGTGAGTCGTAACCCTGAGGAAGTTCTTGAATAAAGGAATCTGCATCCACGAAGGCTGCTGCAGCCTGGACCTGCTCATCACTGATATCTTGGTACATAGCGATATTGGACTTAATGGTTCCATGATAGAGGAAGGGATCCTGCAAGACCAGACCAATGTTTTTTCTCAACTCTTCCTGACTGTAGTTCCTGATATCCACATCATCCAAGAGAACTCGCCCTGATTGAAATTCATAAAAGCGCATGAGGACATTGATAATCGAAGATTTCCCAGAACCTGTATGACCCACAAAGGCAATGGTCTCACCCTTGTTAACGGAAAAGGAAATATCATCCAGAATCGGATGTTTCCCGTCATATGAAAAACACACATGTTCAAAACGGATATTGCCTTCTTGGACTTTGGCTTGCCCATCTTTTTGAAGAGGCTCATAGGTCCTCTCGTCAATCAAGGCAAAAACACGGCCTGCAGAAACCATAGATGTTTGAAGGGTTGAGAAGTTTTGCGTTACTTCAATCAAGGGGTCAAAGAGACGATTGATGTACTGGATAAAGGCATACATGGTTCCCGCCGTTATCCCGATAGAAAGACCACGATAACCAAAGTAGGCCATCAAAACTGCATATCCTAGAAGTTTCAGCAAACTCATGGCAGGGCGCAAAAAGAGGGCATCCAAGGCTACAGAACGGTTGGCATAGTTCAAGTGTTCTTGGTTAATCTCATCAAATTCTGACTGCAGGCGCTTCTCTTGATTAAAGGCCTGGATTATTCTGATTCCCTCGATGTTCTCTGCCAGCTTACTATTGATATCTGACAAGAGACTTCTAGTTTTCTCAATGATTTTCACTGATTTTTTCCGATAGAGATTGACCAAAAGGAAAATCAAGGGGAGAAAGAGCAAGACTAATGCTGTCAAACGAAAATCCAACACCACCATGGTATAAAGGGTTGTCAGAAAGATGAAAACTGCTGAGATAAAGCTGGATAAAATCCCAGAAAACATATCACTGATGGTTTCGGTATCATTTGTCAAACGAGAGACGATGGAGCCTGCTGGCGTCTTGTCAAAATAAGACATGCCCAGCTTTTCCATATTGGCAAAGGCATCCCCACGAATATCCCTAACAATACTGTATGACACCCGTGCAAAGAGAATATTACCGACATACTGAACCAAAGTTTGTAGGATATAAAGGCCATAGTAGACCAGCAAAACGGTCACAGCGAGTTGGTTGAGATTGCTGAGATACTGGTCGATAAAGTGGGAAGCCACAAGGGGAATGACACTTTTAATGACCGTCGTCGCTAGGAGAAAACTGAGGGCCAAAAAGGTCAGGAGTCCATAAGGCTTGAGATAAGACATCAAGCGCTTCAATACAGTCCATTGTTCTTTCTTATTCTGCATCTTCTTCTCCTTTCATTTCCAACTGCTGAGACTGGTAGGTTTGAGCATACCAGCCATCCAAGGCTAGCAAGTCTTCGTGCCTGCCTCGTTCGATAATTTGACCATTTTGCAGGACTAAAATCAAATCTGCATGAACAACTGCACTCAGGCGATGAGCCGTAATAATGGTTGTCTTGTCCTTACGTTTTTCCTTGAGGTTGTCGATGATGGCATACTCTGTCTTGGCATCCACGGCCGACAAAGAATCATCCAAAATCAAGATATCAGGATCTAAAATCATAGCCCGACTCATGGCCAGACGTTGCTTTTGACCTCCAGAAAGACTGACTCCCTTTTCACCAATCAGCGTATCAAAGCCCTGAGGCATGGCTACAATGTCTTGGTAAACTTGGGCTAGCTTAGTCGCTTCCTCGACTGCTGAAAGTGGTAAGTTAGGATTTCCAAAGCGGATATTATCCAAGATAGAGGTCGCAAAGAGGAACTGGTCCTGAGGAACATAGCCCATAAGACTACGAAGATCTGTCAGACGATAGTCACGAATATCGTGACCGTTTAGGTAAATAGCACCCTTATCCACATCGTATTCACGCAAGAGCAGTTTGATTAGAGATGTTTTCCCAGAGCCTGTTTGCCCAACCAATCCCAGAGTTTGCCCTTTTTCCAAACTAAAGTGAACATTTGTCAGTGTTTCCTCATTTTCAAATGCAAAACTATCAACGGCATACTCCAAGCATCCGTTTTCAATTCCATCCAAAGGAAACTCAGGGTCTTTTACAGGTGATTCCTGAGACAAAAGTTCCTCAATCCGCTGGTAGGAAACCTTCCCACGCTGAGTGATATTAAAGAGGAAACCGATGGCCATAAGAGGCCAAACCAGCATATCCAAGTAGCTGATAAAGGTAACTAGATTCCCAACTGTAATCTGCCCTTCCTTAACCATCAAGGAACCAACCAAGAGCGTTAAGACATAGGATGAACCAACAAACAAGAGAACCATAGGGTCAAAGAGACTATCGTATTTCATGGTTTGGAGGTTCTTTTGGAAGGTCAATTCATTGACTACCTGAAAGGACTTCAACTCGTCCGCCTGATATCCGAAAGACTTGGTCACTTTGATACCTGATACAGACTCCTGTACCTTGTTATTGAGTTCGGAAAAGGCAGCTTGGGATTCGCCAAAGGCCTTGTGGGTCTTTCTCCCTAGACGACTGGTGGCATAAGCCATGAAAGGTAGGGGCAAAATGGCAACCAGAGTCATCTGCCAGGAAATGCTAAAGAGCATGGTCAGCAAGGTCACTAGAGCCGTGATAGAGGCATCCACCGCTGACATGACACCACCACCTGCTAGACGAGTTAAGGCATTGATATCGTTGGTTGCGTGTGCCATCAGGTCCCCCGTCCGATAGGTCTGATAAAAGGCTGGAGACATTTTTGTGAAATGCTCAAACAAGCGAGAACGCATAATCTGTCCCAGACGGTAGGAAGTCCCAAGGATATACATACGCCAAACATAGCGCAGGTAGTACATCCCAAAGGCCGCAAGCAGCAAATAAAATAAGTCAAGAAGGAGGTCCTGCTGGGTTAATTGCCCCGATGTGATAGCATCAATGACCCGCCCCATAACCATAGGTGGAATGAGATTGAGGACGGAAACCAAGACCAGGGCCACAATCCCGACTAAATAACGGCGTTTTTCTAACTTGAAAAACCACCAAAGTTTTTGAATAATGGACATAAAATCCCTTTCTGATTGCAAATAGAAACCTGAGGCCAAGACCCCAGGTTTTTCTTATTCATAGGTTACGACTGTAACGGCACCCTTGTCATACTCAGCGATAAAGATATTAGCTACATTGTCATGTCCTTGCTTGTTGAGGTTATCAAGCAACCACTCTTCGCTACGACCAATCGATTCCAAAACATCTACTTGGATCACACCGTCAGTCACAACTGGATACTTAGGATTTTCATCTCCCATTTGGACCACGATGAGTTGGCCATTTTGCTCTTGCACAGCTCGTTTAACTTGCTTCATCTGGAAAATTCCTTGGCTACGAAGTTTGAGAGCAACATCTGCCGCAGACAAACCAACTGAACGACAGGCTTCTGGGTCAATCTGCCCATTTTTGATGAGCAGAGTCGGTTTCCCATCAATCAAGCGTTTGACAAAACGAACATTGTTATTGAGCCATTTGAGGGTCAAGACCAAAATCGTCCACATCATCAAAATCACTGCATACTGGAGAATGCTGATAGAACTATTGTAAATCACCCCACCAATGATACCACCGAGAACATAGTTCTGAATTTGGTCTGTAGCAGAGTTAGGTGCTAGATTCCCCTTTCCTGTCACATTGATAACAAAAACAAGCGAGAAAAGACCCAAGGCCAGTTTGATTAAAATTTCCATGTAGTTGAGTGTCATTTGTTTACCTCCACCAATTCAATAGCGTCTGTTTGATGCAATTCTAATTTCTCTAAAAGATACTTGTCTGGTTGGCTCCCGTTCATGGCACGATAGAAATTTGAACCTACCTTGATAAGTGCTCCATCAGTGGCAGCTGAAGTATTGACATAAACTTCTGATTTATCCACTCCCAAGTCTTTAGAAATGACCTCTATGAAATGAAGGGAAGTTTGAAATTGATTGTTAGAGGCTTGATTGGTCTGGTATTTTGAGATTGTTACCAAGAGCATGGCTACCAAAGTCAAGGCCAAAATCATGACCAATTCACGAAACTTAGTTCCCTTTTTATCACGATAAGCCTTAAAAGCAAAAAATCCTGTGATAGCTAGGAGCACAATCCCAAAGCCAATCATGATGCCATTTTGCTGACTGATTTGGCTAAGTACATAGTCATATGAGTAAAATTTCATTTATTTTCACTCCCTTTCATAAAATCATTCTTCATTATAAACAAAAGAGAGTGATTTTTCAAGCCATACGTTGGGGAAATAGGCCTTTTTTTGGTATAATAAAATCTATAATCTGAATGAAAAAGGTAACTTTATGAAACTTATCTCATGGAATATTGATTCCCTAAACGCTGCCCTAACTAGTGACTCAGCTCGTGCCAAATTGTCCCAAGAAGTCCTACAAACCTTGGTCGCTGAAAATGCTGATATCATTGCTATCCAAGAAACCAAGCTTTCTGCCAAGGGGCCTACAAAGAAACACTTAGAAATTTTAGAAGAACTCTTCCCAGGCTACGAAAACACGTGGCGCTCTTCCCAAGAGCCTGCCCGTAAAGGCTATGCTGGAACCATGTTCCTTTATAAGAAAGAACTTACACCTACTGTCACTTTCCCAGAAATCGGTGCCCCTTCTACCATGGACTTGGAAGGTCGTATCATCACTCTAGAATTTGATGAATTTTTCGTGACCCAGGTTTACACACCAAATGCTGGCGACGGTCTCAAACGCTTGGAAGAACGTCAAGTCTGGGATGTCAAATATGCGGAGTACTTGGCTCAACTAGACAAAGAAAAACCAGTCCTGGCGACCGGTGACTACAATGTAGCCCACAATGAAATCGACCTTGCAAATCCTGCCAGCAACCGTCGTTCACCAGGATTTACCGACGAGGAGCGTGCTGGATTTACCAACCTTTTGGCAACTGGATTTACTGATACCTTCCGCCACATTCACGGCGATGTTCCAGAACGCTACACTTGGTGGGCACAGCGCAGCAAGACTTCTAAAATCAACAATACAGGCTGGAGAATCGACTACTGGCTCACAAGTAACCGCGTGGCTGACAAGGTGACCAAGTCTGATATGATTGACTCCGGTGCGCGCCAAGACCACACACCCATTGTCATGGAGATTGAGCTCTAAGGAGAAAACGAATGGACTATCAAGCTGTCATTCCTGAATTTGTAGTATCTGACATCGAAAAATCACGCCACTTCTACTGCGACCTGCTAGGATTCTCTGTCGAATACGAGCGTCCAGAGGAGAAATTTCTCTTCCTCTCGCTTGAAGACTGCCAACTTATGCTAGAAGAAGGCAGCTCAGGAGAATTAGCTCAGCTGACCTATCCTTTCGGGCGCGGTGTCAATATTTCCTTTGGCATTGCAGATGTTCCTCAGCTCCACCAAAAACTGCTGGAAGCCAACTATCCTATTTATCGTCCCTTAACCAAAAGAAAGTTTCGTGTTGGGGATCACTATATTTATCCACATGAATTTGCAGTCTTGGATCCAGATGGCTATTTTTTAAGATTTAGCGAGTAGAATAATAAAGATTGGGGAAAAGTCTTTAAAGTTAGAAAGAGGCATATTGTCAAGTATTTAAAAACCTAATAATATGCCCTTTTATGATGGAAAAATCTTCTAAATGTTAGGCAATAAGTTAATTTTTGCCCACTTTTATTATATTTGTTCGTTTTTCAAACCAAAACACTAACAAAATATTTGATTTCTAAAGTTATTTAGTGTAAAATAAAAACATTGGCTCAAGCCTATTTGAAATTGAATATCATTTTACTTGTTTATGTCGTGAATTGGCGCGACGTTTCTACAAGGTGCCGGAACACCTAACAATAAGTAAGTCAGAAGTGAGGTATGGTCGTTTTTGCCATGCCTATTTTGGGGACTTACTTAGAGATTAAGTAAGTCCTTTTTCTATTTCTTGCTAGAAACTATAAACAAGCAAATGGATTGGCTTTTAGACTTTAGGAGGTCTTATGAAATTATTAGAAGAGCGCATCCTCAAGGATGGGCATATCTTGGGTGATAACATTCTCAAGGTGGATTCCTTTTTAACTCACCAAGTTGACTTTAGCTTGATGCGAGAAATCGGTAAGGTTTTTGCGGAAAAATTCACTGCTGCTGGCATTACCAAGGTCGTGACCATTGAAGCGTCGGGGATTGCCCCAGCCCTTTTTACAGCTGAAGCCTTAAACGTTCCCATGATTTTCGCTAAAAAAGCTAAAAACATCACTATGAACGAAGGTATCTTAACTGCCGAAGTTTACTCCTTTACCAAGCAAGTGACTAGCACCGTTTCTATCGCTGGAAAATTCCTCTCACCAGAGGACAAGGTTTTGATTATCGACGATTTCCTTGCTAATGGCCAAGCTGCTAAAGGCTTGATTCAAATCATCGAACAGGCTGGAGCCACAGTCGAAGCTATCGGTATTGTGATTGAAAAATCCTTCCAAGATGGACGTGATTTGCTTGAAAAAGCAGGCTACCCTGTTCTATCACTCGCTCGTTTGGATCGTTTTGAAAATGGTCAAGTCGTATTTAAGGAGGCAGATCTCTAATGCAAACTCAAGAAAAACACTCGCAAGCAGCCGTTCTTGGCTTGCAGCACTTACTAGCTATGTACTCAGGATCCATCCTGGTTCCCATCATGATTGCGACAGCCCTTGGCTATTCAGCTGAGCAGTTGACCTACCTGATTTCTACAGATATCTTCATGTGTGGTGTGGCAACCTTCCTCCAACTCCAACTCAACAAATACTTTGGGATTGGACTCCCAGTCGTTCTTGGAGTTGCCTTCCAGTCGGTAGCTCCCTTGATTATGATTGGGCAAAGCCATGGTAGTGGTGCTATGTTTGGTGCCCTTATCGCATCAGGGATTTACGTGGTTCTTGTTTCAGGCATCTTTTCAAAAGTGGCCAATCTCTTCCCATCTATCGTAACAGGATCTGTTATCACAACAATTGGATTAACCTTGATTCCTGTCGCTATTGGAAATATGGGAAACAACGTTCCAGAGCCAACTGGTCAAAGTCTCTTGCTTGCAGCCATTACTGTTCTGATTATCCTCTTGATTAACATCTTTACCAAAGGATTTATCAAATCTATCTCCATTTTGATTGGTCTGGTTGTTGGAACTGGCATTGCTGCTAGCATGGGATTGGTTGACTTCTCTCCTGTTGCGGCAGCACCACTTGTCCATGTCCCAACTCCACTCTACTTTGGGATGCCAACCTTTGAAATCTCATCTATTGTCATGATGTGTATCATCGCAACGGTATCTATGGTTGAGTCTACTGGTGTTTATCTGGCCTTGTCTGATATCACAAAAGATCCAATCGACAGCACGCGCCTGCGCAACGGTTACCGCGCAGAAGGTTTGGCCGTACTTCTCGGAGGAATCTTTAACACCTTCCCTTACACAGGATTTTCACAAAACGTTGGTTTGGTTAAATTATCAGGTATCAAGACTCGCCTGCCAATCTACTACGCAGCTGGGTTCCTGGTTCTCCTTGGACTCCTTCCTAAGTTTGGCGCCCTTGCCCAAATCATTCCGAGCCCTGTCCTCGGTGGTGCTATGCTGGTGATGTTTGGTTTTGTATCGATTCAAGGGATGCAAATCCTCGCTCGTGTTGACTTTGCTAACAATGAACATAACTTCCTTATCGCAGCTGTATCCATCGCTGCAGGTGTCGGACTCAATAACAGTAATCTATTTGTCAGCATGCCGACAGCCTTCCAAATGTTCTTCTCAAACGGAATCGTTGTAGCCAGCCTACTTGCCATTGTCCTCAATGCCGTATTAAATCATAAAAAGAAATAAGAAAAAGAGGTGCGAGCCTCTTTTTTGTTTATAGCTAATGAACAATTATTGTAAAAATAAATCAGCTAAAAATCCTTCTCTTAACATCTCTAAATTGAATACATTCGTAATGTTACTAAATGCTTCTGCTAGTGGTAAGTGTGCTGTTTTCCATCCTTGACCATCAGTAACCCAAACAAATTCAACATTGTCATCTGAAGTAACAACAAATTGACTGAGTTCAGTAAACTCTCCAGCAACCGCTTTTAATTTACTTCCTCCGCCGCCATAATAATTTGTTTCAATCAACCAAACCTTATGTTTTTCTCGGGAATAAACTGCAACATCAAATCTTCTCTCAGACTTATCAACAGGTACTTTAATCCCCCACTTTTCTTTAATATCTGTCTCTTATACACATCTCCGAGCCCACGAGACGGACTCCTATCTCGTATGCCGTCTTCTGCTTGAAAAAA
>OIEJ01000309.1_pt1 | contig 21194 bp, 13 predicted proteins | sample 1581791 | NCBI WGS metagenome assembly OIEJ01 (sample SAMN03281019, study PRJEB24777) | human gut metagenome | isolation source: fecal sample PR141 from 1 month old male Chinese infant, vaginal delivered... | place: Singapore | collected 2005-11-08 | reverse complement strand
AAGCTTGTTTGTACTAATTAAAGGAATTCTTAATCTAACTATAGTTGGAGCGAAATCGAGGCCTATCGCTCCTCTTTTTTTGGTATAGTTAATATGTGATTTTCAGTAAGCGTTCGCAGGTATAAGAAAGCGCTTACAAATTGAATAGTTAATCCTAAGAGGAGGTTTTTATGGGAAAGTCTTTTTTTGAAAAGCGTCCTGTTTTTAGTATTCGTAAGCTCTCTGTTGGAGCTTGTTCTGTTGTGATTGGGATTTCTGCCTTGGGTCTTTCAAGGGTTCATGCGGAAGAAAAGCCAGCCCTCGAAAGTGAGCCGACTTCGATGGAGACACCAAGTGTTGTGACGGAAAATTCAGAAGCGGAAGTTCCTGGAGCTGGTGCAAGGGTTTCAGAAGCTCCAGCTATCATCACCCCTACCAGAGCTGAGGAAAAGCCAGCGCCTCAAGGCGAAGGCCAGCCTGTTTCTACTTCATCTGAGCGTGCTACAGGAACGGAAGCAACAGCTGCTCCAGATCAAAATCGTGTAGCGGAGGATATTGTGCAAGATCGAGAACGTGATTTTAATAAAGATTGGTATTTTAAATTAAATGCAGCTCCTGGTGCAGAAGGGCGTCAAGTGGATGTCAAGGATTGGAAAAAATTAGATCTTCCTCATGACTGGTCTATTTTCTTTGATTTCGATCACAACTCTCCTGCTCAAAATGAAGGGGGGCAATTAAACGGTGGGGATGCTTGGTATCGTAAGACCTTCCGTTTGGACGACAAAGATCTAGATAAGAAGGTTCGCTTGGAATTTGGCGGGGTTTATATGGATTCCAAAGTCTATGTAAACGGACAATTCGTTGGTCATTATCCAAATGGCTACAATGCCTTTTCTTATGATATTACTCCTTATTTGAATGCGGATGGAAGCGAGAATACCATCGCCGTTCATGTGGTCAATCAACAACCAAGTAGCCGCTGGTATTCTGGTAGCGGGATTTACCGGGATGTTAAGCTGAGTGTAACGGACAAGGTTCATTTAGCGCAGTATGGGACTACGATTACGACCCCTCAGTTGGAAAAACAGCAAAATGGTGCAGTGGATACAGTGGTGAAGAGCCGCATTGTCAACCAGGATGATCAAGCCCATAGTATTTATGCGGAATATGAAATTGTCGATCAAAATGGCCAAGTGGTGAGCGAAAAAACGCGCAGTGAAGCACAAGCTGTTCTAGCAGGTCAAGAGATCAACCTATCTCAAACCTTGCATGTTGAAAAACCAACCCTCTGGGATGTGAAAACGGATCATCCAGCTCTCTATACCTTGTATACGCGGGTTTATCGGGATTCACAGTTAGTAGATGTTCAAAAGGAACGCTTTGGTTATCGCTATCTGAACTGGACGCCAGAAGGTGGCTTCTTCCTGAATGGGGTGGCGACGAAATTCCACGGGGTATCCCTTCACCATGACCACGGGGCTCTTGGAGCTGAGGAAAATTACAAGGCTGAATACCGTCGTCTCAAACAGATGAAGGACATGGGAGTCAATGCGATCCGGACGACCCACAACCCAGCCAGTGAACAAACCTTAAAAATTGCGGCTGAGTTGGGCTTGATGGTCCAAGAAGAAGCCTTTGATACCTGGTATGGTGGCAAGAAGCAATACGATTACGGTCGTTTCTTTGAAAAGGATGCCACTCACCCAGAAGCTCGGAAAGGCGATACTTGGTCCGATTACGATCTACGGACCATGGTAGAGCGGGGCAAGAATAATCCAGCCATTGTGATGTGGTCAATCGGTAACGAAGTCGGTGAAGCAGATGGTTCAGACAAATCTGTCGCAACTGTTCGTCGCTTGGTCAAGACCATCAAGGACGTGGATACAACCCGCTATGTCACCATGGGAGCTGATAAATTCCGCTTTGGCGATGGATCAGGAGGCCATGAAAAGGTAGCAGCAGAGCTCGATGCGGTTGGCTTTAACTATTCAGAAGCCAACTATGAAAGCTTAAGGGCGAAACATCCAAACTGGCTCATTTATGGTTCTGAAACCTCTTCTGCGACGCGGACACGGGGCTCTTACTATCACCCTGAAAGAGAATGGGTCGGCAGCAACCAAGAAGACCGCCACTATGAACAATCAGACTACGGCAATGACCGGGTTGGTTGGGGTCGGACAGCAACTGCCTCTTGGACCTTTGACCGTGATCATGCCGGCTATGCAGGACAATTTATCTGGACAGGTACGGACTATATCGGTGAGCCAACACCATGGCACAACCAAAATGACACACCTGTAAAAAGTTCTTATTTCGGTATTGTCGATACTGCCGGCCTTCCAAAGAATGATTTTTACCTTTACCAAAGTCAATGGGTATCGGCTGAGAAACATCCGATGGTGCATCTCTTGCCGCATTGGAACTGGGACAATCCAGAATTAGCCAATCGTGTCATGGATGAAGAAGGACGGATCCCTGTTCGGACCTTCTCCAATGCCCACAGTGTGGAATTGATTGTCAATGGGGAATCACAAGGAGTGAAGACCTTTACCAAGAAGACCACAGCTGATGGCCGGACCTACCAAGAAGGGGCAAATCCGGATGAACTCTATCTAGAGTGGTTGGTCCCTTATGTGCCAGGTAAAGTGGAAGCTATTGCGCGCAACGAAGCGGGTGAAGTGATTGCGAAAGATCAAGTCGAAACAGCCGGCAAGCCTGCGGGTGTCCGTTTGTTAAAAGAAGAACACGCGATTGCAGCGGACGGCAAGGATTTGACCTATATTACCTACGAAATCGTCGATGAAGCAGGTCGTGTGGTGCCAACTGCCAATAATTTGGTGCATTTCCATTTGCATGGACAAGGCCAAATTGTCGGTGTCGATAATGGGGAACAAGCCAGCCGTGAACGCTACAAAGCGCAGGAAGATGGCTCATGGCAACGTCGGGCCTTTAACGGCAAAGGGGTTGTGATTGTCAAATCAACTGAGCAAGCAGGTGCCTTTACTCTGTATGCAGACTCAGATCGCTTGCAATCAGACCAAGTCAGCCTCTTTACAGGTAAGAAGGACCAAGCAGAACGCACTGTATTAGGTGTGGAACCTGTTCGACAAAGTGCTTATCTAGGAGAAAAACCAACCTTACCAAGTAAGGTCAATGTGGTCTATAGTGATGGCAAGGCCCAAGAAGAAGCCGTTGAATGGGATGCGGCAGACTATATCCGTGCTGGCCAAGTCCGTGTGACAGGTCATGTTCAAGGACGCACGGTCGAAGCTCTGGTCGATGTGATCGGCGTGGAACAAGTCCTTCCAGTCATCAAACAAATCCCACAGGGAGCAGATCTAGCAACAGTGGATAAGGCTGTGCAATTAGTCTTCACTGATGGGACCACTGCCCACTATGAGGTCGATCAATGGACCTTGGAAGCTGGTCAAGAAGATCAATTGTCTACACCGGGAGCACGCTTGAAGGCGACAGGACTCCTAGGCAATGGGGAAACGGTCCAAGCGACACTAGTGGTTGCAGGAGGAGATGTAGCCAAGGCTAAGAAACCAACGGTTCAGATAGATGGGGTAGCCCTTCCAAAATTTGGTAGTGGCAACCATACTATTTTCCGTCCGCTGGCTTATGGTCAAGAACCAGGTCAAGTCACAGCAAGTGCAGAAAATGCTCAAGTGACGGTCCTACAAGCTAATCGCGAAAATGGTTTGAAAGCCCAAATCTTTGTGACTGCTAAGGATACGGGAGCTGTACAGACCTATGTGGTCCAATTCCAAGAAGAAAGTCCACAGATCGAGCGCCTAGAATTGCGTCTGCCAGAAGGACAGGAACTCAAGGAAGACCAAACGGTACCACTTGAAGTCATTGCCCATTACCAAGATGGTAGCCAGGCAAGTCTCAAAACAGATCAAATCGATGTGAAAACAAGAGCTGGTAGCCAAGGAAAAGCCGTCGCAACCAATAAAGGTTTGGAATTGCGAGAAGCAGGATTGGTTCATTTAGAAGCCAACTACCAAGGACAAACGGGAGAAGTCAGCTTTACCATCACGCCAAATCCAGAAGAAAAGACAGTTGTCAAGGTGCGTCCTGTACGGATCAGCACCGATCGAAACGTTTTGCCAGCTCTTCCAGAAACCGTCTTGGTCGAGTATGATAAGGGATTCCCGAAAGAAAAACGCGTGACCTGGGATGCTGTAACCGCAGATCAAGTCAAGGATTACCATAGCTTTAAAGTCACAGGTCATGTAGAGGGTGTGGAAAAAGAAGCCCAAGCTCAAGTGACGGTTGAAGGCATTATTGCTGTAGAAGAAGTCAGCACCACCACTCCAGTCGGCGAGAAACCAGCTCTTCCAGAAAGCGTGCGGACCTATCACTCTAATGGTAAGACCTATACAGCTAAGGTGGCCTGGGATGCGGTCGATCCGCAACTCTTGGCCAAAGAAGGAGAAGTTGTCCTAGCCGGTCGTGTAGAAGGAACGGATCTTCCAACACGTCTTCATATTCGTGTTTCTGCAAATACAGTTAAGGGTGCTAACGTTGCAGAGCAATGGACAGGATCTGTCTTGCCACTCGCTTTTGCAAGTGACTCTAACGATGCAGATCCAGTTGCTAAGGTCAATGACAAGGTCATCTCCTTTACCGATGCTCCAGCTAACCGTTGGACCAACTGGGGTCGTAACAATGCGGAAGATTCGGTTGGGATCTTGTTTGGGGATTCTGGTATCTTGACCAAGCGAGCAGTGGATAACCTCCATGTTGGTTTCCACGAAGACCACGGTGTTGGGGCTCCAAGTGAATATGTGATTGAGTACTATACAGGGGAACAAATCCCAACGGTTCCAAGCAATCCAAATCGTGTCAAAGACGAAACAGACCATCCATTTAACAATCCAGCCAACTGGAAAGAAGTTAGCAACCTAACCGTTGAAGAACCGGTAGCAGCTGGTAAGATGAATCATTTCAGTTTTGATAAAGTCGACACCTATGCTGTTCGTATCCGTATGAAGACGCCAGAAGGCAAGCGTGGAAGCTCTATTTCAGAGATTCAGATATTTGCCAATAAGGTTGCGGCAGAAGAGAAGAGCCAGTTGACCATTCGCGTCAATGGCGATGTATTGCCAGGTGTCAACCCAAGTGTGACCGATTACTACATCGATGCGCGTGATCGGGCTTATCCACAAGTGGAAGCGACAGCCAGCCATCACGGCCTTGCAACGGTTGTGCCAAGCGTCCATGAAGGTGAGCCAATCCGTGTCATCCATAAAGCAGAAGATGGTAGCATCTTACAAGAATACCGTCTCCATCTCACAAGTGATGCAGAAAAACTGAAACAAGCTACCCCAGTAGCAGTAGAAGCAGTCAGCCGTTTTGTGAAAGTCGGTCAAGATCTAGTTCTACCATCTACCGTAGGCGTTTACTTCCAAGGGGATACAGGCTATGAACGCAAGGAACTTACGGTGGACTGGCAGGCTGTACCAGCTGATGCGCTTTCTCACGAAGGTAGCTTCACGCTGGAAGGAAAAGTCATTGGCTATGATCTGACAGCTCAGCTGACCGTCCGGGTGTCAGAAAAGACAGGAGAAAACCTCTCTGTGAACCGTGACTACAATGCAGAAGATACAAGGGCATTTGCTAGTGAAACCAATGATCTCGATCCAAATCAAATCGACTATATCGATTACATCAATGATGGTGGCTACAACGAGTACTATCGCTGGACCAACTGGAAGAGAGAACCGGATCAAACTGAAGTATTTGCTGGTCTTATCTTCAAGAAAAATGGTCAAGTAACAGAGCGTTTGGTCAATAAAGTAGCGGTCGACTTCTTTGCAGATCAGGAAACAGGTCTGCCAACGAAAACGGTTCTTGAACGCTACATTGGTCCAGACTTTGATGTCCCAGATGATTACGGCAATCTGAAAAATCTTCCAGATCATCCATTTAACCAGGCCTCTAACTGGGAAGAAATCCCGTATAGCTTGGATTATGCCTTTGAAGCTGGTTATATCTCTAACCTCAGCTTCAATGAAACCAGAACCAAAGCCATCCGTTTAAGAATGGTTCGTGATGAAAATCTTAAAGGAATCGGAATCATTGAATTGAGTGCCTATGCCCCAACAGAAGAGGCTCAGGCAACAACAGATGTCACGATCCAAGTGAATGGTAAAGACATAGAAGGATTTAAACCAGATGTGACGGATTATCATCTAGAGTATGAGGGGGACCGTCCAATCGTTTCGGCACAAGGCAAGAATGGAACAGCCGTTACGGTCGTGGATGCTAAAAGTGCCAATGCTCCGGTTCTTGTCAAGGTTGTCTCAGAAGATGGCAAGGTCGAAAAAGTATATCAACTTTCTCTCTCTGCAAAAGCACCTACAGGCTCAGCCATTCCTGAAGAAGGGGTTAAGAATCTGGTCCATACCAAGCCAGAGTTGGTGATTGAGCCAGAAGAGATGGACTTTGAGCGTCTAGAACGTCCAAATGCGGATCTTCCAAAAGGTGAGAAACGTGTGGTTCAAGAAGGTCAAAAAGGTCGCAAATTGCGCTTGGTGGAAGTCTCTCAAGAAAATGGTGTGGAAAGCCGGAAGGAACTGGATGGCTTTGTAGAACTAGATCCAGTGGCAGAAATCACAGAGGTGGGCACGAAAGAGGTACTTCCAGACACTCCACAACCAGAGCCACAACCGCAACCGCAACCACAACCGCAACCACAGCCAGAGCCGCAGCCAGAACCACAGCCACTTCCGAACCCAGAGCGCCCTCATGTCTCAGAAGGACCAGTAGCAACCGCAACTCCTCAAACATCTCTTGAGGTCAAAGCGACACGTCAGGAAGGGACAGATGCAGTAGTGAAGGAAGTCGAGAAAACAGCTCAAACGCCAGCAGTTTCGCCTGCTCCAGTTTCCGAAGGTAGATTACCAAATACGGGAACGGAAGAAAGCGTCGCAAGCCTCGTTGCTGGAATCCTAGCGGCAGGCCTTGCCAGTGCTGTGCTGGACGATCAGAAAAAAAGAGCCAATAAGGCCAAATAAAACAGCTAGAGAAACTAGCAAATAACGGAAAAAAGTTCACAGGTAACAGAAAGAGGATGGGGAAAGTCTCCACCCTCTTTACCTGATGACATAAAGGAATAGAATATGGGAAAAAGATTAGTTGATCAGAGAAATCGATTTGGCATTCGTAAACTCTCAGTAGGTGTCTGCTCGGTAGTCGTAGCGACTTGTTTTTTAGGAGTGACTACCAGTTACGCAGAGGAACAAGCTGAGAGGAGTGAAACTCGCGAAGAACGGGTCGAAACGAGAAATGCAGGAGAACAAGGAAAGGAGGAGAAAACTGTGAACGAGCACCAAGAAGAATCAGAGAATTCCTCACCTGTAACGAGTGAGAAAGAAAATCGCACAGTCAGTCAAGGGACAGAAGCAAGCCAACCAGCCACTTCTCTAAACGAGGAGGCTGAGATTGCGGATTACGGACCACTTCCAAGCAAGGCTCAGATGCAATACCACCGCGAAGAGCTAGCAGCTTTCATCCACTTTGGGATGAATACCTACTACGATCGTGAGTGGGGAGATGGGCAAGAAGATCCTTATTATTTCTATCCAGAGCATCTGGATACCGATCAGTGGATCAAAACCCTGAAGGATGCAGGCTTTAAACGGACGATCATGGTCGTCAAGCACCACGATGGCTTCCTCTTGTACCCTTCCAAATACACCGACCATACCATTGCCAAAAGTGGTTGGGAGGAAGGAAAAGGCGATATCCTAGCCGAGGTTTCTGCTTCTGCCAGCAAGTATGACATGGATATGGGGGGCTACCTCTCGCCTTGGGATGCCCACAGCCCGCTCTACCATGTGGATACAGAGGACCAATACAACGAATACTATCTCAACCAGCTCAAAGAAATCCTTGAAGATCCAAAATATGGTAACAAGGGTAAGTTTGTAGAAGTCTGGATGGATGGAGCGCGTGGCGATGGGGCTCAAAAAGTCACCTATACCTTTGACAAGTGGTTTGAAGCCATTCGCAAGGCCCAAGGGGATATTGCTATCTTCTCAGCTGAGCCGACCAATGTTCGTTGGATTGGAAATGAAAAGGGGATTGCCGGAGATCCGGTTTGGCAAAAGGTCAATCCAGATAAGATCCGCAACAATCCATCCAACAGCTACCTCAATCACGGGGATCCGGAAGGGAAGCAATACTCAGTGGGAGAAGCCGATGTCTCTATTCGCTCCGGCTGGTTCTACCATGACAATCAAGAGCCTAAGTCCTTGCGCGAATTGATGGACATTTACTTCAAATCGGTCGGCCGTGGAACTCCACTCTTGCTCAATATTCCACCCAACCAAGACGGAAAATTTGCGGATGCCGATGTGGCCCGTTTGAAAGAATTCCGTCAGACCTTGGACCAACTCTACAGTGTGAACTATGCGGCAGGAGCTTTGGTAGAAGCTGACTCGACACGACGCAATCCGCTCTACAAGGCCAGCCATTTGACAGATGGCGATGAAAAGACCAGTTGGGCTCCTGCAGATGATGCCAAGACCGGCTCTTTTGTGCTCGATCTTGGAAAAGAGCAACACTTTGATGTAGTAGAGCTCAAAGAAACGATTGAGAAAGGCCAACGGATTTCCGGTTTTACTATTGATGTGGCTGTGAATGGTCAATGGGTTCCTTATGGGGCTGGCTCAACCGTAGGATACCGCCGATTAATCAAAGGGCAACCAGTTGATAGTCGCTATATCCGGGTGTCCATCACTGATGCCCAAGCCACTCCAATCTTGAACGGTGTCTCTGTCTATAAGACGCCAGCTAGCATTGAAGAAACCGATGGCTATCCGCTTGGTTTGACTTATCATTCCGACCGGACTGCTGACCGAGCCAATGGCCAATGGAATGAAGAGGGAGAAGGCGTCCGAGGCACTTCTATGTGGACCAAGGAAAAAGGGGCTTCGGTGACCTATCAGTTTGAAGGCACCAAGGCCTATGTCGTCGCAACTGTCGACCCTGGTCATGGGGAAATGGATGTCTATGTCGATGGCCAAAAGCTAGCGACGGTCAATACCCAAAGCCCAAACCGCAAACGCAGCCAAAAGGTCTATGAAACACCGGACTTGGCAGCAGGATCCCACACCTTGACCTTGGTCAATAGCAAGGGAGATGCGATCGCAACGGAAGGGATTTATGCCCTCAATAACCAAGAAAAGGGTCTCTTTGAGTTTGCTCAGCCAATCCTAGCTGTTAAGAAAGGCGACCCAGCGCAAGTCGTCGTCAAGAGAAAAGGTGGCTCTAAAGGAAGTGCCGGTCTGAAATTGATCACAGAACCAGGAACAGGGGTTCATGGCAAGGTCTATAAAGATACCAACGTCACCCTTGAGTTCGCAGATGGCGAGACAGAAAAAACAGTCCAAGTTCCAACCATTGATTTTGCAGGAAAAGCGACCGATGTCTATGACTTTAAGGTCAAATTGTTGCATCCGGATCAAGGAAGCTTGGTCGGCTTTATTCCAGAACTGACAGTTCAAGTGATGAATGAAGACCAGTTGCCAGAAAATCGCAAAGAAGTGGATGACCAAGATCCAAAACTGCACTATAGCCAAGGCTGGCATCATGAGACAGACAACAAAGACTTCTCAAATGGCACAGAATCTTGGTCCAGCTTTAACCAAGTGACCGATGAGGAAGGCAAGAAACACATTGAAGTGACCATTACCTTTAAGGGCACCGGCGTGGAGGTCCGAGGAGTGGTCGATCCAAGTCATGGTCTCTACAGCGTTACTTTGGATGGAAAAGAAATGGCCTTCGAAGAAGGGCGGGGCCATGATTATGAGATCGACGGCGATCATTATTTCAGTGGCTATGGAGACCAACGCAAGCTCGACCAGAGTTTGGTCAATCTGCAAGGCCTAGCAAAAGGCTACCACCAGCTACGCTTGCATCTGGATCCAGCTCTCAATGACCCTCAGTCATCTCGAGCCATCCAGGTAGATCGATTTATCCTATCAGGGAAAGATAGCCAGTTGCTCAGTCAAGAAGAGCTGCAACAGATCATCAGAGAAGGAGTAGAAAAGATCAAGGCTACCTCTCTCGATCGTTTGAAAGCAGACCTCAAACCGAAGGTTCAAGGACAATTGACGGACTTGACTCAGTTGTTGAATCAAGAGCAACCAGATTTGGTTGCTGCAGCCAATCAAGTCGAAGCCCTTGAAACCATCTTAGAAGATGCTCACAATTATGAACCCCTGACGCAAACACGGCCAGAAGAAGGTATTCGGGATTTGATTCTTGAAAAGCCAGAACTTCTCATCGAAGCGGAGGAGATTCCATTTGAGAGTCAAACACGTGAGAACAAGGACTTGGCCAAGGGCGAAAGCCGGATCCTTCAAGCAGGAAAGGTCGGACGCCGGTTGAAATTGATCGAGGTTCGACAAGAAGAAGGCAAAGAAATTCGGACAGAAGTCGATGCCTTTGTCGAAGTGGAGGCCCAGGACCAGATCACAGAAGTCGGAACGAAGGAAGCGGAAAAAAGTCCGTTGATAGCTGATATGCCGACTCCAACCACTCCTGTCACCCCAAGTAAGATGCAACCAGAAGTTATGACTCTTTCTCAAGCTGAAGACAAAAAAGAAAAAGGAAGACCTGTTCTCTTGCAACCGAAAACCCCAGAAGCAGTTTCTGTTTCGACTTCAGACCATCCGGAAAAAGAAGTGGTTAAAAGTCCTTCTCTACAATCGGAAGGAAAACTTCCTCAAACCGGTACAAAAGAAAGTGGATTGTTTGCTTGGTTGGGCCTTCTTGGTCTAGGATTCTTGGGCGGAGGTAAAAGAAAGGTGACCCACAAGGTATAGTATTTATTATAAAAATATCATTCGAAAAGAGTTCGGATGATATTTTTAATATAGTATATATTTTTCTAATAAAGAAATTTTAGGGAAAAATACAAAAATAACTTGACAACTTGGAACGTTCCGAGTATACTTGGAACTATAGAAAACGGTTACCAGTAGTGGATGGTAGCTTATTATTAGCCCTAAACTTGGAACGTTCCATTTTTAGTAATATTCTAGGCTGATAATTTAGAGGAGGCTCATATGACTGTTATCGATGCAAGGATTGATCAACGTTTAATACATGGTATTGTAGTTAATCAATGGAATTCAAAACTGAATCCAAAACGTTTTTGATGATGTTGTTAGTCAGCAACCAGATATTAAGGAATCCATGCGTATTGCTAAGCCAGCTGGTACTGGGATGAGTATCATTGATACACAAAAAGCTCTAACAAATTTTAAAAATGGAAATTATGATGAACAAGATGTCTTTATTATTGTAAAAGAGCCAGAGACAATTTTAACTCTTTTGGATAATGGTATTTCTATCCCAAGTGTTAATTTAGGTATTGTATTTGCGTCAGAAGGTAAAACTAATATCAGTAAATTTGTTAATTTGAATAAAAAAGAGGTAGATTGTCTCAAAGAAATTGAATCCCGTGGGGTCCCTATTAGAATTCAGTATGTTCCTGATGATGTTGCAGTTGATTTTTCAAAAGCAGTTGAAAATAAAAATTTTAAATAAAGGAGATTGAATATGGCTATTGAGGTAATTCAAAATATTTTAGTGATCTTGCTATCAGCCTATGTGGTAATGGATAACTTAGGGATCACTGTGTTTAACTATTGGTCTGTGACAACTGGTATGTTAGTTGGCTTGATTATGGGAGATATAAAAACAGGCCTTTATATTGGTGGTACCTTCCAATTGATGTCTTTAGGGGTTGCAGGTCTAGGTGGTGCTTCTGTACCTGACTATGGTCTAGCTTCTCTGATAGGTACTTTTCTTGCTGTTCGTACTGGTGCTAATTTTGGTACTGCAATGACTGTTGCCCTACCAGTTGGTTTGTTAGCGATAAATTTTGATGTCCTTGTCAAAATTTTAAATAACTTTGTAGCACATAGAATGCACCATCTTGCAGATGAAGGTAAGTATCGTCAAATGTTACTTTGGGGTTGGGCCGGACCAATAATGTTCATGCTTAAGAATATTATTATTGTAACAATTGTTGTTTTGTTTGGTCCAAAAGTTGTAGATATGATTGTTCATGTTATTCCTGTGTGGGTCACGAACGGACTAAATATAGCTGGGGGCCTGTTGCCTGTTCTTGGGGTTGCCCTATTACTTCATTATATGCCAGTTAAGAGATATTTTTGGGCTGTCTTAGTTGGTTTTGTATGTAGTGCATACTTGAAGTTGCCAATTATAGCAGTATCTCTCTTTGGAGCTGCAGCGGCTATGATTGTTTACCAAACACGGATTAAAGATTTTACTAAACAATCTACTATTCACGAAGAAAGTGTTATTCAAGGAGGGGACGATTATGATGAGTAAAGAAATGAAGCAAGAAAAAAATGTAACTATTACAAGACGAGATCGTCATAATGCGATTCTACGTTGGATGTTCATGGGGTCAGCACTCTATAATTATGAAACAGGGCAAGCAACTTCAGTTGTTTGGTCATTAGCAAAACTTCTTAAAAAAATTTATCCAAATGATGAAGAGTATAAAGAGGCTTTAAAAAATCATTTTAACTACTTTAATACGACGACAGCTATGGGGAACATTATTCTTGGTGCAACCATAGCTATGGAAGAAAAAGATGGAATTAAGTCAAAGGAAGCTGTACAAGCTCTGAAAACTTCTCTAATGGGACCTTTTGCCGGCATAGGTGATACAATTATTTGGGTATTATTGCCAACTATTATGGGGTCCATTTCTGGATATATGGCTGTTGAAGGAAATCCAATTGGGGCTTTGGCTTGGATTGTTATTGGTGCTCTTCTTTTCTGGATTAGACTTAAATTATTCGATTTAGGATATAACTCAGGGGTGAAATTAGTAACAGACTTGAGTGATCGTTTAACTGTTTTTACAGATGCAATGTCTGTCTTCGGTTTGATGGTAGTAGGAACATTAATTTCCACAGTTGTTAAAGTTTATACTCCGCTGACATTCAAATTTGGGGATGTAAAAATGGCAGTACAAGATAAAATATTGGATGCAATCATGCCGGCTCTTCTAGCCTGTGGTCTAACCTATCTTGTGTATAAAATGCTTGATTCAAAATGGTGGACGCCTACTAAAATTATCATTGCGTTGATTGTTATTTCACTTCTAGGTTCCTATACTGGAATTTTAGGAGTTATGCCTACAAAATAATAGGAGATTAAGCCGATGGAAAGAAAGATTATTTTGGCATCTCATCATCATATGGCTTCTGGTTTAAAGGATACAGTAGAATTTTTAGCAGGTGAGAGAACGGATGTGCTAGCTTTGGATGCATATGTAGATGGTCAACCGATTGTAGATCAAGTTCATCACTTAATTGATAATTTGCCTGAAGATACAGAAGTTTTAATATTCACTGATTTACTCTCTGGATCTGTGAATCAGCAGTTTTTTCCATATCGAAATCGATTACACACCCATATAATTTCAGGAATGAATCTCCCAATCGTTCTTGCTATTGTATTAGGACAGAGTGATCAATATTATACGCAAGATCAAATACACTCTATTATCTGTGAGGCAAGAAGCGCCTTGGTTTATGTAAATGACATTCCCTTGGAGGATGACGAGGAGGATGAATAATGACACAAACATTTATTGAGGGGAATGTTCGGTTTACTGTTTTAACTGAATGTCTGTTAAGAATCGAACAGACTAGTAATGGGAATTTTATAGATCTTGCCACTACAACAGTGATTAATCGTGATTTTCCTAATGTTGAAGTAAAAGTTCTTCGAAATCAAAATGGTCATGCTCTGGAATTAATTACAAAAGGATTTCATCTTTACTATGATGGAGGAGAATTGACAGCCATAAGTTTATATGTGGACATGCTGCAAGCAAGTTCCCTCTATCAAAACCGTTGGTATTTTGGTCAGCCAAACGGTAAGAAAAATCTTAAAGGAACAATTCGAACTTTGGATGGAGTAGATGGTGCAACTACACTTGATGATGGCATACAGTCTAAAGATGGATATAGTTGTTTGGATGACACAAATAGTTTTCTTTTCATTGAAGAGGAGGATTGCTTCAAAGTAAGAGATGAAAAGGGAACAGACATTTATTTATTCTGTTATGGTCATAATTACCAAGAAGCCTTGACAGCTTATTTTCAATTAACTGGATTTCCTCCTTTGATTCCACGCTTTGCTCTTGGAAATTGGTGGAGTCGCTTTTATCCATACACACAGGATGAGTATAAGCAATTGATGGATAAGTTTGAAGAGAGAAAAGTACCGATTCATGTTTCTGTCTTTGATATTGATTGGCATAAAAGAAAGATTCCACAACAGTATGGATCTGGTTGGACTGGCTATTCATGGAATAGAGAATTATTTCCAAATCCTTCTGCTTTACTTGCATGGCTTCATCAAAAAGGAAAGAAAGTAACCTTAAACGTTCATCCCGCAGCAGGGATCAGAGCATTCGAAGACCAGTATCCAGAAGTTGCAAATGCTTTAAATCTAGATGTGAAGAATGAGGAGCCAGCAAGTTTCGATCTTGAAAACAGAGCCTTTCGGGATGCCTACTTTGACTTAGTTCATCACCCATTGGAAAAAGAAGGGGTGGATTTTTGGTGGATTGATTGGCAACAAGGACTTGCAAAGGTAGCCAATTCTTTAGATCCGATGTGGTTATTAAACTATTACCACTATGTTGACAATGCTAAAGAACATCATGGGGACGGCTTAATTCTTAGTCGCTATGCAGGGCCGGGTTCTCATCGCTACCCAGTGGGTTTTTCTGGAGATACGGTTATTTCATGGGATTCGTTGGCATTTCAGCCTTATTTTACAAGTACAGCTGCCAACATTGGATATACATGGTGGAGTCATGATATTGGTGGGCACATGCGTGGAAGTTTTGATGGAGAACTTGCAACACGCTGGTTACAATTTGGTACTTTTAGTCCAATAAATCGCCTTCACTCATCTAATAACCATTTTTCCGGAAAAGAACCTTGGAATTATCGAAGTGATCAAGAAGCTATACAAGAAAAATTTCTACGCCTGAGAAGTCAATTGATTCCATATATCGAATCTGCTAATGTTTTAACCCATACACAAGGAATTCCAATTGTTGAGCCACTATATTACCGTTGGCCAGAATGTGCGGAAGCTTATACTAACCAAAATCAGTACATCTTTTGTGGAGAGATGTTAGTGGCTCCGATAGTACGCCCACAGGATTCGAAAAGTCAATCAGCCTACAGTTGGATTTGGCTTCCCAAGGGTGAATGGGTTGATTATTTTAGCCATTTGACGTATGATGGAAATACAAGTATAAAGGCTTATCGTAGATTAGATGACCTTCCTGTATTTGTACGCCGTGGTAGTATCGTTGTGACTAATCCTGAATTTGGAGAAGATGTTTCTAATCTTCCAAAACTTCTAAAAGCAGAAGTATTTCCTGGCCAATCTACTCAATACATTCTATATGAACACGAGGGATCGTCTATTGCACAGACAATCTTCAAATGGGAAGAAGAAAAGCAAGAGTTGACTTGGGAGGTTGAGGATCCAGATCATATTTTACCAGTACAACGGGAGATTCAAGTAGAAGTTATAAGCTATCGATTGGAAGATTGTATCAATGAATTAGAAGTTCGCATACGCTTATCACATGAATCTTTTGATCTAAAACAAAAAATTTATGAAGAATTTATTTCATCAGATTATGATTACGGAGCCTTTATCAACAATTTAAGTAGAATTGAGGATCAAGATTTGCGGGATAGTCTAGCAGAAATAGCTTACGTTCGCCGATCTTATGATAAAGATGAAAAAGCCAACCATTAATGATGTTGCTAAATTAGCAAATGTAAGTAGAGGTACAATATCAAATTATATCAATGGGGTTGCCGTACGTAAGGAGAATAGAGTCCGAATTGAAAAGGCAATAAAACAATTAGATTATATTCCGAATGCGAGTGCTAGGGAGCTAAAGACAGCGAAAAATTCTACTGTTGTGTTTATTGTACCAACAATTTGGACACCCTTTTTTTCCGAGTTAGTTTTGAAAATGCAACTTGAGTTAGAAAAACGAGACTATAAAATGATTTTAGCTAACTCACACGTTGAGGGAGACACGGAAAAGGAAATTATTCAGATGGCCTCCTTGAATCAAGTTAGTGGGGTAATAACGATGTCTTATTCTGATATTTACCGTTATGAAGATGTTGTTAAAAAGCTTAATCTTGTCTCGATAGAGCGTGCTATTTCAGATGATATTCCACTTATAACTAGTAATAATTTTGGAGGTGGAGAACTTGCTGCTAAGAAATTGGTTGAGTTAGGTGCTACCAAACTGCTCCTCCTTCGTCGCGCAGGTAATCATAGAAATGCAACGGATGATCGTACAGAGGGTTTTTTAAATGCTTGTGAAATAATGAACATCCCAGTCCAAGTATTTGAAGCTTCACTTTCTTCAGATTATAGGCGTGAGTTTGTAGAATATATCCTTAGTCAATTTAGTGAAGAAAACTCTTTATTTGATGGAATTTTTGGAGTAACTGATGAATACGCTGAATTGGCATATGATGCAATAAAAAATGGTTTTTTATCTACCAAAAAACCAATTCCTATCATCGGCTTTGATGGATCAAAAGCTTTTGAAACAGCCCCTAGGAGGATTTATTCTATTCGTCAGCCTGTCGAGAAGATCGTCAAGGAATCAGTAGATGCATTGATGAAAATGATGGAAGGGAATCTCTCTGAAAAGGGATATAAACGTGTACTTGATGTGAGTGTCCTGGAGCCTGATTTTATTATTTAGATAGAAATATTTGGTCTGTTGAAATGACTACCATATTATTAATAATAACTTTAGTTTTTGTTTCTAAGGAACATATTCGTTCCATAAGAGGTTAGTTCTCACTAGCCTCTTTTGTTTTGCCTTCTTAAGAGATTCCTATTTCCATGGAGTCTTTGCTTTATTTACAGCCGTAAAAATTGTATAATAGTCAAATAAGGTCAATGATGAGAAGGAACACTCCAAGGCCATTTTTTATGGGCCAAAGAACAGAGCATCCATCTAGAAAAAAACAAGCCAGAAAGGAGCATCATGGCAAATAAGAACACATCTGATAGCATCGAAGCTTATATTAAGGCCTTGCTGGCTCAAGCTGGCATGGCAGAGCTCAAAAGAAGTGAGTTAGCCGATGTCTTTCAGGTCGTACCTAGTCAGATTAACTATGTCATTAAGACTCGTTTTACCGAGAGCCGAGGCTATATTGTAGAGAGCAAGCGCGGTGGTGGTGGCTATATCCGCATTGGCAAGGTCCAGTTTTCAGATCACCATCAGATGCTCCAAGACTTGGCAGCCAATATTGGAGAGACCATCAGCCAGCAGGTCTTCCATGATATCCTCCAGATGCTCTATGAAGAAAAATTATTGACAAAACGTGAGGCTCAGCTGTTGCTTGCGACAACCTCCGATGAGGTCCTAGGTCGAGATGCTCTCATCCTACGAGCAAATATGCTGAAAAAAATCATTCAACAAGTAGATAGAAAAGGAAATACCGACTAGATGAACTATTCAACAGCACTGTTAGAAAGTATAGAAGCGGCCCAAATACTAGCAGGCCACTATCAGGGGCATACCTTAGATACTTGGCATCTCCTGACGGCTATGGCCAATAATCCCTATAGCGTGGCAGGTTCTGTACTGAACGATTATCCTATGCAGATCGATGAGTTTCAGGATGCGGCGGAGCATATTACAGGCCAAGCTTTTCAAAGCGACAATCGGTATGAAATCTTCCCATTTTCTTATCGGATGGAAGCCATTATGAAACACGCAAGAGAGATTGCCCAGGTCCTTCATGCCAAGACCTTGGGAACAGAGCATGTGCTTCTTTCTCTTCTAGCAGACCGTGGGACCTTGGCGAGCCAAGTCATGGAGTTTGCAGGATTTGCCTTTACAGAGCAAGACAAGGGAGTTCCTATTGCCTCCCTTCGCAAGAATTTAGAAGACAAGGCAGGCTGGGACAAGAATGATATCAAAGCCATCCGGAGCCTCTATCGGGCCCAAAACCCTAACCGCCAAACCATGGGAAATATGATGGGCATGCCCCCAAGCACCAGTGGAGGTCTTGAAGATTATACCCGTGATTTGACAGAAATGGCGCGTGCAGGCCAGCTTGAGCCTGTGATTGGTCGGGATGCAGAGATTTCACGCATGATCCAAATCCTCAGCCGCAAGACGAAGAACAATCCTGTATTGGTGGGAGAAGCAGGGGTCGGGAAAACTGCCCTTGCCTTAGGTCTGGCCCAGCGGGTCGCTAGTGGCAATGTTCCAGCTGAAATCGCGCAAATGCGTGTCTTAGAATTGGATCTCATGAATGTCGTTGCAGGGACGCGCTTCCGTGGGGACTTTGAAGAACGGATGAACAATATCATCCAGGACATCGAAGAAGACGGTCACGTCATTCTCTTTATCGATGAACTGCATACCATTATGGGGTCAGGATCCGGTATTGATTCGACCTTAGACGCAGCCAATATCTTAAAACCAGCCCTGGCACGAGGAACCTTGCGTACAGTTGGAGCAACGACACAAGATGAGTACCAAAAGCATATCGAAAAAGATGCAGCCCTTTCTCGGCGTTTTGCGAAAGTCACCATTGAAGAGCCAAGTGTTGCAGATAGCATCCAAATTCTCCAAGGCTTGAAAGAGACCTACCAGGACCACCATCATGTGACCATTACCGATGAAGCGATCGAAACAGCTGTCAAATATGCCCACCGCTATTTGACCAGCCGTCAATTGCCAGATTCAGCCATTGATCTCTTGGATGAAGCGGCAGCTACTGTACAAAACCGAGATTCCAACGGTCACGTAAAAGAAGAGTTGACCGCCTTAGACCGGGCTTTGATGGATGGCAAGTGGAAGAAAGCAGCCCAGCTCTTAGAAGTAGAGGCCGCTCCCATTGTCTACAAAAAAGAGGTCACCGACCAAGATGTTTTGGTGACCTTGAGCCAATTATCTGGTATTCCAACTCAAAAACTGACCCAAACCGATGCCAAGAAGTACCTCAACTTAGAATCAGAATTGCACAAGCGCGTGATTGGGCAAGACCAAGCAGTTTCCAGTATCAGTCGGGCCATTCGACGCAATCAATCAGGTATCCGTAGCAATAAACGTCCGATCGGTTCTTTCATGTTCCTAGGCCCTACCGGTGTCGGAAAAACGGAACTTGCCAAAGCCTTGGCAGAAGTGCTGTTTGATGATGAATCGGCTCTCATTCGTTTTGACATGAGTGAGTACATGGAAAAATTCGCAGCAAGCCGCCTCAATGGTGCCCCTCCAGGCTATGTGGGCTATGAAGAAGGGGGCGAATTGACCGAGAAAGTCCGCAACAAGCCTTATTCGGTCCTCTTGTTTGATGAGGTGGAAAAAGCGCATCCGGATATTTTCAATGTCCTCTTGCAAGTCTTGGATGATGGGGTTTTAACCGACAGCAAAGGACGGAAGATCGATTTCTCCAATACCATTATCATCATGACTTCAAACCTTGGTGCAACAGCCCTTCGAGATGATAAGACAGTCGGCTTTGGTGCCAAGGATATCCGCTTTGACCAGGCCAATATGGAAAAACGCATGTTTGAAGAATTGAAGAAAACCTATCGTCCAGAGTTTATCAACCGGATTGATGAAAAGGTGGTCTTCCATAGCCTATCAAGCGAAGACATGCAACAGGTTGTGAAAGTCATGGTGAAACCGCTCGTTGCGACCTTAGCCGAACAAGGCATGACCCTCAAATTCCAGCCGTCTGCGCTCAAATTGCTTGCGACCAAAGGATATGATCCTGAAATGGGAGCACGTCCTCTTCGCCGTGTCTTGCAGACTGAGGTGGAAGATCAGTTGGCCGAGCTTCTTCTCAAGGGAGAAGTCCAGGAAGGCCAAACGATCAAGGTTGGAACGACAGCTGGCGCTGTCAAATTTGAAATTGTCTAGGAGATAGCGATGACACTGCAGCGATTGACTCGGATTTCGCTTCTTGCCGCACTGTGTGTGGCCCTGCGTCAGGCCTTTGCTCCGTTTCCCAATGTCCAACCTATCTCAGCCATCTTCTTTCTCTTGGTGATCTTTGAAGACTATATTTTCGCCTTTCTTGTCATGGCGCTGACCATGTTTGTCTCAGCTTTTTTTATGGGGATGGGCCTGATTGTTTTCTTTCAGATTGCCGCATTTGGCTGTTGGATGCTTCTTTGGCGCATATGTTACAAGTGGCTCCCCCTTGCTATCCAGATCCTTTTGGTGGGCTTAATGTCCTTTGGCTATGGGATTTTGATTGATAGCGTGTATGCCGTCTTTTACCACATGCCATGGTGGACCTATGCCTTGGTCAATGGCTTTAGCTTTAACCTAGCCCATGCTCTGTCAACCATTGGCTTTTACCCTCTACTCTATCGTATTTTTAGGAGATTCTATGTTGAAAAAAATCATTTCTAGCTGGATGACTTTACTTGCAGCCTTACTTTTAGTTGGTTGCACGTCGTCGAACAGCACAAACCATAAAACAAACTCTGCTAGCACAGAAGTTGCAAAGAAAAATGAAATTTCGATTACCGTTACCATCACCCCAGATGGGCAAAGTGCCCAAAGCAAAACCTTAAAGGTTGAAGAAAATAGCAACCTCATGAAAGTGCTCAAAGCCAACTACAAAATTGAAGAAAAAAATGGCATGATCACTTCGATTGACGGTCACAGCCAAGATGAAGCCAAAGGCCTCTATTGGATGTACAAGATCAATGGTGAAATGGCTCCAAAAGGAGCAGCAGAAACCACTGTTAAAAAAGGGGACAAGATCGAATTTTATCAAGAAGTATACAAATAAGAAGTAGAAGTCGGGCAGTCTGTCCGGCTTCAGATTAAAGATAAAGTTACCTTAGAAACTTTCCTTAGGTGAGTACGGACGTCAGCGAACTTCGAGGAAGTTCCATGACTTAGTTTTGAGCCCAAGGTCTCAAAACTCCCGAGTGCTAGAAACAATCGTGTTTCTAGCACTTTTCTCACAGCGGAAAGTTTCAGCAGATAATTGAGTAATTCTAACGAATAAAATTATTTTATCTTTATAGAAAGTATTAGATTTATATAAAAGAACAGCCTGTCCGGCTTTTTGTCTGCTACAGTTTAGGAACTGACCTAAAAC
>OIEJ01000304.1_pt1 | contig 21510 bp, 24 predicted proteins | sample 1581791 | NCBI WGS metagenome assembly OIEJ01 (sample SAMN03281019, study PRJEB24777) | human gut metagenome | isolation source: fecal sample PR141 from 1 month old male Chinese infant, vaginal delivered... | place: Singapore | collected 2005-11-08 | reverse complement strand
AACCAATCAAAGACCAACCAAAAGAACCAGAGACAGTCTCTGATTCAATGATAGGTACGACTGCACAAAAAGAAGAAACGGAAGTGAAAATAGATGAACCAACGAATCAAATGGTGGAGACACCTATTACCAATCAAGAAAAGTAAACATAATTTTCAAAAAGTAGTTTTGAACCCGAATCCTTTTTATATAGGGTCAAAAGAAAATAAAAATATATTCCTTTTAAGTATCAGCCGTAATCCAAAGGTTGAACAGACGTTAGGAGAAAAATCACCTAGAGAAAAGGCAACCTTAAAAGGGTGGTGCGAAGAAGAATGAAAAAAAGGATACGAATAGAATACTGCTTCTTGATCCTACGTAAAATCATGGGATTCCTTTCGTGGGGCGTATGGGTGTTGAGTGTTTTTTATGTAGCCACCAAAGGATGGCAGTTACTTGGGGACACAGTCTATGTCGCCACAAAAAATGGCCAGGGACGATTGTCTGAAGTGAGTCCTTTTGGAGCAACGTATGACAACTTGGTGCCAATTTTATTCCTCATTTTTATCCTACAGGCAGTACTGGACTATGTCCTGAAAACACAAGATGAGTGGGCAACGATTAAACGCATCGTTCAACGAATCAGTCGATATTATGGTTCGTTAGGCTTGATTGCTTTACTCGTAGGACTTGGGATTAGCGAGACCGCCAATAGCGAGGAGGTCCCGTTGTTGGTGACCATGCTGGTTCAATACTTGTTGATTCGCCGATTTAATTCGATTAAAGACGAACAATTGAAACAGGGGATATTTCCGTTATATCCGTCTAAAACAGCGTATACAGCCAATGAATGGCTAATCCATGGAGATTGGCAACCCTATGTTGTTTTAGCGGGTGAAGAAAACAAACGTTGCCGTAAAACGACGGAAGAGTTAGTGAAAGGAAAGTGGCACACAGCGTATACAATCCCGTCAGTGCAACTTTTGTTCCGTTTCCGCTATACGCCATTTACTTTATCCATTCACTTAGAAGAGATTGTTCCGAGAAGGATAGACTACGAAATACCAGTAACGAACATGAAAGGAGTGGCTGGGAGTGAATAGTTTTTTTAGTGCCTTTTTATTGGTTTATTTAGTGGGGACGTGCGGGTGTATGCTATTTCATAAAGAAGCAATGTCAATGGTTGTCCACTTTTTCTTTTTGATTTTTAGTGTGTTCACCGTGCTTGTTTTTAGCTATTCAACCATCGTAGAAGAAAATCTACGCTATACGGTTCCACTAATGCCGGCCATTCTTTGTCTTTTAGTGGAGATTCCTTATGTCCGACAATTTTTCAAAGAAAAGCCATGGAAAGAGTGGTGGAATGATGTTGCGCAAAAAAGAAAGTAGTAAAACCAAAAAGAAAAATTATGAAAAAGCCAAACAAAATAGTCTTCGTTTTTTAGCAGATCAACGATTTTTACTCCCAAGCATGAGCCTCGTATTCTTGATGGAATTTGTAATTGGTAATTGGTTGATCCAAAATTTTCTATCGTTAACGAGCGGCTCACTATTTGATGTACAATGGGTGTCTTTTAAAGATACCTTATTTTTTTACCCGTTGGGGCAATTTCCATTTGTTTATTTTCTCTTAGCTTTGGCTTGTTTTGTTTCGGTCAGTGTTCTTGCTTATCGCCTATATACTTCGTTTCGTTCATTGGAAGAAGAACATGTACAAGGGACGATGGATTTTGAAAAAACAACTGAATTAGACAAACAGTACACCTTGGCAGCTGTTCACTCTTTTACAGAAACAGAAGATTATTTTGATGGAAAACCAGGCTACCCAATCGGCAAGAAACCACAAACAGCTGCAGAAAAAGAAGCTGGTATATTTTCTTATTATGTAGATACAACTGATTCAAATACGATTACTTTAGCCGGAACCCGACAAGGGAAAGGAATCTACTTTGTGGACCCGTTTATTGATATTCTAACGAGAGCTCGATTAATGAAAAATCGTGCGTCTTTTGTCATGACCGCAACCAAAGGCGACGAGCCACGGAAGTGGTATAAAACCCTAAAACGTCGTGGGTATCATATACGTGTCGTCAATACTGTCAACCAATACTATTCCGACCCAATTCCGGTACTAGGCGTGTTCAACAACTATTATCGTCATTACAAACGCTTAAAACAAGAAAGTGCCGACTTAAAAGTGGCTGGGAAGAAAAGTGAAGCGTTAAATTGCAGTATTCAAGCAGAAAAACAGTTAGCTAATGCAGAAAAAATCATTACACAGTGTGCGCATTCGTATTTTCGGGAAGTGAACGAAGGAAAAGACGGTGGATTCTGGACAAAAGCCTGCCGGAATCTATTTGTGAGTGTGGGTATGGCGTTAGCTGACCAAGAATATGAGGAAGAAGAAACCAGCAAAGTCAATCCGTACACGATTTATACGGTAGTGAATGAAATGCAGAAACGACGAATCAAAGAAGGCTCACACGAATTTTTGAAACGCTATGTAGAAGAGCCTGACGAAGTGCAACGGTTATTAGCGGAATATGATGGAAAGAGTGAATTGGACGTCTTTTTCGGGGAATTGCCAAGAACACACCCTGCGAAACGTTTTTATGATGCGATTATGGCCTCAGCGCCTGCACATGTCACCTTAGGAAACATCATTACCCACTTTGACGGGGACTTGCAACCTTTTCTTATGTCATTGAACGCTAAAATGACGGCCATTGATGATGGCTTTGATATGGAAAAAATCGGCTTTGACAGAGAGCAGCCTACAGCTGTGTTTATTGTTTTAAGTGATGCGGATACCTCAAACAATCAACTGGGTGTGATGTATTTGGAACAGATTTACCAGGTGTTGATTAATCGTTGTAACTTAGAAGATGAATCACAATGTTACCGAGATGTACATTTTATCTACGAAGAAGGCGGAAATCTGGGTGTAGCGATTAATGATTTAGCTCGTAAATGGACCGCCGGGTTAAGTCGTCACTTATTTTCACATTTAGTCTTACAAGATATTCAACAGCTTTCTTCGTTATATGATGAAGATACCAAAGACATTATTCTAGGAAGTACAGGGAATCTGGCCTATATTCGGACAGGCTCGGATAAAACCAACAAATATATCGCTGGACGATTAGGCGAACGGTCCAATTACTCAAAAACACGCCACAAAGATCCTTTGTCTATGAAATCAACGGAAACAGAGAGTTCTGAACGGATTGATTTATTGGCATCGTACGAATTGGAACGCTTACGTGAAGGAGAATCGGTCATTCTGAGAATTAACAAGCACCGGGACTTAGAAGGAAATCCGATTTATCAATACCCTATTCTTAATACGTATGAAAATGATACCAACTTGATACCTTTTTATGAGTATCGAAAAATGGAAAAAGTTTCATGGGAAGAAGTCCCTGTGAATAATCAATTTATGGAAGTAGAATTAGAGGAATTGAATTGGTTATTAGAACCAGATAGTAGTCAACGACAACCAAAAGAAGTGGTACCCCCGATTCCTAATTACAAAAAACCAGCAGTACGGGTACAAGAAACCAAAGTGGCCACGCCTGAAGAAGTAGCGGCATTGAAAGAAGAACAAACACAACTTTCAACGAAAAAATATCAAAAACAAGCAAAGATATTAGAACAGCTGTATCACAAGCAGTTAGAACGACCGGTAAAAGAGGTTCTGGCAGAAAAGCAACGGAAAGTGTTGTTTTCAAAAATAAAAATGGTTGGGAAAAAGGATACACAGACGTTTTCAGAACTCGAAAAAATCGCAGAAGCAGGCACATTGCTTTCGTATTTTAGCTGTCTTTTATCAAATTTCAGCGAAAGTGCAGTAAATGTGGTTATCCAACAACTGAAGGAATGGAGGCGACTGGATGAAGACGGAAGAAATTCTTAAGATTTTAGAGACGTTCTCGGATTATTTACACATCGCTGATTTTATGCGAGATGCAGGCCGGAGAGTGCTAGACCTTCTGGTCTCTTTCTTGCTATGGATTGTCGATGGTTTAACGGGTGTGATGAGTGAAATGTTGGACTTTTTAGGGTTTTACAATGACAATTCTATGCAAGGAAAAGGCAGTCTGCTAGACACATTAATCAGTTTTAAAGCCTTTGGCGTAGGTCTAGCAATACTTGCTGTCGGATTGGTATTGCTATTAGGAAAATCGAATCAGACAAGAGACATTCCAATGAATGTCTTGTTATTACTCCTAATGTCCTTAATGTTACCCAATATCATGCGAGATGGGTTGAAAATCATCAATGCGACGGTTGGAGACTTGGATACCAAACAAGAAAGCATTGGGTTTTCAACATTCAAAGAAAACTTGACGGATATTTATTTGTTAGCAGATGGAGAGTGGAAAACCACAGATCCGAAAATAAAAAACAATTTAATAGATAGAAAAGGCTTTGATATAAATGAACGGATCACTGACCCGGGTGATGTAAAAAATGGGGAAGTCCTCAAATATAAACTAGTCAATAAGAAAAGCGAAGAAGGAAAAGAGGTTGAGGAGCTTGATGAAGGCGGGGGCGGTGTTCTTGGGTGGTTAATCAAGTCCACGTTTGCCCCTAAATATTATCGCTGGCGAGTGAATTGGTTGCCATTGATTATCACTCTATCGGTTTTAGCTCTCTCCATGCTTATTTCTCTTGTTCGAGTTGGCCGGTTGGGTATTGAACTTGCGTTTAATAATCTTTGGGCAAATCTTGTGATCTTTTTTAGCTTTCGAGATACGAAACGAGCGAAGACGGTCTTAATGGAGATTGTTGGAGGGTTCGTAATGATTCTATCTATTTATTCCATGTACTACGTATTTATTAAATACAATGCGTTTGTTTTTGCACAACAATCTTCCATGTTAGCCAAACTCTTTGCGGTAATCGGTGGCGCCTGGTTTATTTACGATGGACCATCCATTATTCAAAAGACACTAGGTATTGATGCTGGTTTATCAACGGCAGGCTCATTTGTAATGGGCATGGGTGCAAAAACAGCGATGGATAAAATGAGTAGTGTTGTGAAAACAGCAGCTGGTGCGGGAACTAGTGGAACAGTTGCTTTAGCCGGCTTTGCGAACGGTTTACGAGGGTCTGATATGAAAAACGACGAAAACGCCAACTTAAATCAGCTAAACAATCGGGACAATGACCCAACGAATGCGGAAGAACTGAATAATGAATTACAAGGAAACGAAGGAAAAGAAACTGAACATAACGCGCCAGATAAGCAACAAAAGGAGCAAAATCAGGAAGTACCAGAAGAAACGACCGTTACTGGTGGAAAAGATTTAGAAGAGCCCAACGATCCGCAAATAAGTCAAGAGAAAAATCAAAACGATGCTTCTGAGAGCACAGAATCTAGCGTTGAAGGGGATGGAACAAAGAAAGAGCAACATACTATAGACTTGCCAACAGAAACAGAGAAAAATCAAGCAGATGAAGAGACTAGCCAACTAGAGCAGCCGAAAGATAACAACCACACAGCTGGAGAGATCCAAGAACCAGAATCGTTAGTTACTGGTAAAAATACAGAGGCAGTTGAACAACAAAATCAAGCGGAACAGCAAGAAGAGCACCATGTATCAAGTGGAGAACAAGCTTCACCAACGGAGCAATCTCCGACAGAATTAGTGGAAAATCCGTTCAAGAAGAAACTAAACAACATGATAAACACCAATAAACACCAGAAGAATCAAAAAAATCCAATTGGCAATCAAGTAGACCGATACAAACGAAACAAAGAATTTGGCCAAGACGTGAACGAGTGGCTAAAACAACGAAAAGAGCAAAAAAAGCAACAAATACCAAAAGATAAACGACAAAAAAATAAGAAAGGCTAAACATAGGTAGAGCGTATGCATGAAATACAGGAAGAAATTTTTACACAAGCAAAGTTTTACGGGAAAATCTTAACAAAAGACGCTGTCTGTGGATTTATTTTGTTTCAAATGGCCACTGGATTACAGGAAAAAACGTATGGCCCATTAGGGACGTATGCTTTTTTGTTTGTCATTTTATTTGGGCTTTTTTGGTTAGCACCCAGTATTGGCAATTACCGGTTGCGAAATTATCAGCGTTTATGGATTGTATTAACCAATAATCGGCAAACATATCACCCAATTGCTCAAGTGTCTTTTAGTGATGAAGAAGACTTGTCAATGGTGATGGCAACAGCATCGGAATTGGCTGAAGAAGAACAAGAAATTGCTGAGGAGATTGAATTACTATAATAGTAGGAAATACAGAAAACCAGGAGATGATAGGCGTGTGCTTATACGGTGTAGAAAAGTATATCAATAATCAATTAGTTACAACGACACACTATTTTTTTGAAAAAAGTGAGCAATTGGCGTTTATACAACAAAAAAATACGTCGGAACAAATAATCTATCGGGGAATTACAATTAATCCATTCAACGATCCTTTCGAAAAACTTGATGGATTTCCTAATTATTTCGAGAAAGAGAGAAATGATAGTATAGAAGATTTTTTAGAGTTTAAAAAGCGTGTAAAACCTAAATATCATTTTTTAGTTCTTCATCTATTTTTAAAGATGTATCCTGTTGTCTTACCAGAAAGTGTGTTAAACTTAACTAAAATAAATGGCAAGAACAATGAGGGGTGAGGAAGAAGTGATTAATAATGTAACTTTAGTTGGACGATTAACCAAAGATGTGGATTTACGCTATACAAGTAGTGGCACGGCAGTCGGACAGTTTATATTGGCTGTCAATCGAAACTTTACCAATCAAAATGGTGACCGTGAAGCCGACTTTATCAATTGTGTTATTTGGCGAAAAGCAGCGGAATCTCTTGCCAATTATGCCAGAAAAGGCACACTCATTGGTCTTACAGGACGGATTCAAACACGGAACTATGAAAACCAACAAGGCCAACGGGTCTATGTGACGGAAGTAGTCATAGAAAACTTTCAATTGTTAGAATCAAAAGAAGTAAACGAACAGCGCAGAGGACAATCTACAGGTGCAGGACAAGCAACCTTTGACAAGCAACCAACAGATAAACCTGATCCATTGGACCCGTTTGAGCAAGGAAACAGTCCGATTGAAATTTCAGACGACGACCTACCATTTTGAGTGTTCCTATGGAATCACAAGAAGAAACACCATTGTTTGTCTATGTTCATGTGGAACGTTTGGATGGGAAAAAGGAGCGCCTGCAGTTGCCAAAAGACTTGCAAGAGCCAATGCGGTTGTATATTAATGAACATCCGGATAATTGGAAGGCATTACTGAAGGGTGGCTTAATTAATGTCCCTACCAAACCTTATCGCAAAAAAAGTGAGCCCCCTATGACCATTGCCTATATTCTGAATGTGTATCGTCGACCAGGGCAACAAAGAAAGCGTACTCGTGGTCAATTTCTAACGAAAGAAAATTGGCAACAACCAGGAATGGCTCATTTTTTTGAAACCTTACGTTTTTTGCAACACGATTATAAAAAAGCCACACAGCGCAGACAAATCGTCGATTATCTTCGTTGGAAGTGGCGAAAAAAATGGCACAAATTGAATAATAATAAAAAGGAAACCCATCAGTAGAAGAACGACGCTGATGGGTTTTTGTTGTATAAGGAAGTGAAAAAGAAGTGATCAATACCGATGAACTCTTAGAAGAACCACTGAAATTGGTGGATACTACGGAAGAAAAAAAGAAACCCAAGATTAAAAAGGTCGAAAAATCAGTCTTGTCATTTGTCGCTGAACGCAGAATTATTTCAGAGGACTGTATTGCCCTAGAAAAAGGCGTGACGAACTTTTACCGAATAGAAGATTCTTCCGCCAGAGAAGGCAGCCTTCAGCAGAGGCAGGCAGCGATCGATGATTTTCTAACCTTTCTAAAGACCATTCACTCAGATATTACATTTATTTTTACAAGTTTTCCGCTTGATATGTCTGAAAACATTGAGTATGCAACCCGACGGTTTAAAATGGGTGCATTAAGTCCGATGGTACGGGAAGAGCAACGGCACACCTTAGCTGTTTTAGAAAACCTAGATAACACACGACTGATTGATACAGTCTATTTACAAGTGTTTGCAGCCGATGAAGAAGAACTACTAGAAGTAGGAAGAGAAATTCGCCAAGCACAAAGTGCTGATTTTCGCATTAATACCATGACACTCACACAAAAAATCAAGTTTTTATTCCGTCGCTACAATCCGCTGGCACCGTTACCAACAGGGGTTCCTTATCATGGAACAGACCAACAAGGCAGACCAGAAAAAGCACAAAAAATGGTGGAGAAAAAAGGTTATGACCCGTTATTTATCGGCAGTATTCAACCGATGGGCGGGATTCGCCCGCATTCTTCGAGAGAGTTACAAATAAACAATGGCTATATTCGAACGTTGAATTTAACCATTTATCGCCCAAAGAACAACCCAAATTTTTGGGGTGAACAAGTGTTTTGTATGAAACATGTGTTGTCTACTGTATCTGTCCATACCATCGATGTAACCAACCCATTAGTCGAACAAAGCTTAAATAAAAGCTTAGGGGAATACGAAGACCGAGTCTATTCATCAAAAGACCGTATCTCAAGAAAAAAAGCCCGCAAAGAGTATGAAAAATTGGATTCTACGGTAGAGAATATTTTAGAAGCGACAGACGTTTTAAAAGAAATTCATGTCCGATATGTATTAAGTGAGCCTACGATTGAAGCATTAGACGAAAGAGAACAAGAAGTCCACCGAAAATTACGAAAAAATCAATTCCAAGCTGCTTGTTTCTTAGACGAACAGGAGCGACAATTTAAAGCCTCGTTTATCAGTTTTAAAGACGGTGGACGACTGATTAAACGAAAAGGCAAAGAAATAAAAGGAACAGCCCTAGCAGGAAGCTATGCGTTTAATTATTCCAATCACATTGATTCAGATGCGCCATATAGTGGCTTTCCCCTGTACGGTTCTGGCGTAGTTTGTTTATCAACCACACATAAAGATAGCTTGCGGAAATCCTATAGTAGTATCATTATCGGTGCCCAAGGGTTTGGGAAAACAACAGCGGCCAAAAAACAATTAAAACAAGCAATCGAATACAATAATATTCACTATGGATTTTATGTCAGTGACGAAACCAAACGTTTAACGGAAGCTTTAGGAGGCGAATATTTTGACGCAGGAGAAGTTCGCTTAAATCCTTGTCAAATCTATCGTTCCGATATAGATGCCGCCACAAAAAAGACCAAAGAAGCCCAGTCGTTAAAAACAAATCTGGTAAAAATGCGGTTAGTTTTTGGTTTAGCTGAAAACATTGCCTTTGATAGCCCACTAATGACGACGGCCAAGCGAGTGTTTAATGATGGATACCGAGCGTATATGGCTTCTCACGGCTTAGAAGAAAGTAAAATAACCCAATATGCGGCAGAACAGTACCCTGTTTATTCCGATATTTTAGACTATGCGAAACAAGAATACAACAAACTCAAAGAATCGTTTGCAAAACAATCAATGTATGAATTGATAAATAAGCTAGAATCGTTTATCACAGAATCTGGCACTATTTTTAACCAAAAATCTACTTTTGATTTTTATGACAAAAAACTGGTGACGTTCAATATGGAAAACTTAGTGAAATCAGATATATCCACCTACAATGCCCAGTATTACAATTTGTACACAGCAGCATTCAGTGAGGCTGTTCGAGTGGGACAACGCGAAAAATATCTCTTTGACCGTAGGCAGAAACGAGTGGACGAGTTAATTTACTCCAATATTACTTCAGACGAGTTTCATAATCCGATTCGTACGCAGAACAAAGAATTATTGAAAGCTCTTGACCGCTACAATCGGGAAGGGCGAAAGCTACTCATTGGCCAAACCTATATCTTACATGATATTGCGGATGCGTTCCCAGATTACAACAACGGGGTGATGGGAGAAATTTCTCAAATCGTGGTCAATCTCTTTAAACTCACCACCTATCGTTTTTTATTCAAACAAGATGAATCGTCGGAAGAGTTGTTACGCAAAGTTTTTGGGAATCAGTTAAGCCCCTATGATATTGCAGATATTATTGGCTTTGAAGAGCGAGACATTTTGTTAAACATTAAAGGAGCAAAGAATATCAAGTTTCGTTATGGCTTATCTGATACAGAAAAGAAAATCTTTGATGGAGGCTTGTAAAGATGGAAAAAAAAGACAAACCAGTTAAAAAACAAACAATACGACAAAAGATACAGAGGAATTGGAAACGAATGGTCTTTGGTGGCACAGAAAAAAAGGAAGGCGTTCAAACAAGACGGCTCTACCTATTGGTAGTAGCAGTCTTTTTTCTTTATCTTCTGTTATCGTTTCTCAGTTCATAGATTGGGAGGTGCAGAGAAATGCCAAAAATTCCCGTTTTTTCAAAAAAGCAAATAGCCGTCGCCAGACGTACCAATATGTATGAGTATTTACAAGCAAGAGGAGAAACTTTCGAAAAAGTGTCGTCAAAATTTATGCAACATACGCTGCATGATAGTCTACGAGCCAATGTAAAAACAGGCGTGGTGAACTGGTATTCTCAGGGACTAAACTCGTATAATAACGCAATAAACTTTGTGATGACCTTTTACCAAGAACCGTATGAACAGGTCGTCACAGAGTTGTTAGAGTATCAATTTTCACAACAACGCACCAAGACCACCAATCAAGAACGTCGTTTTTCTAAACCTATCCAAAAGACAACGCCTTTTACGTTAGAAAAACTGTCTAAGGCGGGCAATTACGATACAACTACCTTTGATGACCAGGGAAGGGACTACTTGAAATCCCGTCATTTATCCAACGAAACGATTCAAGAGTTTGTCGATAAAAAACTCGTTAGTTCAGACAACCGCCATAACATTCTGTTTAAATTCTCTGAAATTGCCAAAGGGCAGCTAGGGATCCCCGTGGGTGCAGATATTCAAGGTACTTATGCGATTCCTTTAGCTAAAAGAATCAAAACAACTGCCGATGGCACGATGGAATTGAAACGAAAATACTTTAAAGGAATTGCAGAAAATAGCCACGGTAATCGTGGTTTTTTATTTGGAAAAAATGTAGATTTCCGCTCGCCTATGACGTTGTTTGTGACAGAAGCCCCGATTGAATCTTTGTCGTTATATGAGTTAGAAAAAGAAAATCTACCCGCCAATACATGGTTTCTTTCATTGTCTGGCCTAAAAGAAGAAACCCTTTGGCAAACTTACCATGATTTATCTGCTGTATTAGGGACAGAAGAAGGAGAAATTGTTTTAGCGGTTAATAACGATTTACCTGGAAGAGATTTTGTAAAGCAAATACACCAAACCTACTGCCAGTCAGAAACGTTGAAAGAAACGACGAGCCTTTCTTTGCGGTTACCCCCAATTGAACAAGGAGATTGGAATGAATGCTTGGAAAAACAAAAAACAGGCAAATTAGTTAGTCGACAAGTAAAACAAGAAGAACAGAAAAAAGCCCAGGCGTTGTGGACGAAACAACAACAAACCCAACGACAACAAGAGGTGTCGGTATGAAAAAAGCATGGAAATGGAAAATTGGTCTTTTTCTAGTAACGGTGTTCTCCATTGGACTTGTTTGTCTTGCGATTGTCCAAGAAGCACAACGAACGTTATTAGCTATTGTTGGAGAAGAAACGCAAGAGAAAACCAACTTATCTCCCGCTGAAAATATAGGGCTCCCACCTGAAGTGCTGGCGTTAAAACCGATCGTTGAACGAGTGGCCAAAGAACTGGGAATTCCGGATGAAGTCCCTTATTTATTGGCAATTATTATGGTGGAATCCGGGGGACGTGGGGGCGATCCGTTTCAATCCAGTGAAAGCGCAGGGTTAGCACCAAATACAATAAATGACCCGGAACAATCCATACGTCAAGGGGTGACCCATTATAAAAGTTGTTTAGATTTAGCCAAACAATATGGCATTCAAGACCGTAAGGCGGTATTACAGGCCTACAATTACGGAGGCGGATTTTTAGGATGGCTACACGCAAGAAATCGACCCTATTCGTTTGAAGCAGGCGCAGAATTTGCTAGTCAGCAAGCAGGTGGTGCCAAAACGATTTACACGAATCCAATAGCCAACTCCCGAGGAAATTGGCGCTATTTATATGGAAATATGTTTTATGCGGAATTGATTTATCAATATGTTTCGACCATGCAACAAGGAGTGAATCAAGGTAATGGTGGAAATATCCAAGTCTTAGAATCGATTGTTGGTCAGTCAATATATGGCGGAGAATGTTACATGCTTACTGCTTATTATGTTGAAAAGTTAGGTGGCCCACAATTGCGTGGAAGTGGCTTTGATTATGCCGAACGAATTGGTGAAGATTACAACTGGCAATCTTTTGGATGGACCGTAATTATCGAACCGAAACCGTCAGATATACAAGTAGGAGACATTGTCAATTGGTATGCTGGAGGAATTCTAACGCCTCAAGTTTGGGGACATACAGGCGTTGTATCCAGTGTTTCAAATGGCGGACAAGCCTTCTCAACCTACGAGCAAAACAGCGAACGAGGAAGAATTGTCGCAAAGTATAATCGCACCTATGACATTACGAAAATCCGAAGCATTGTTCGGAAAAATAAATAATTTTAGGAGGAAAAACTGTTGAAAACGATACAAAAATACCTTGTGACAGGCTGTTGTGGGTTAGTCTTGGGCGTAAGTGGTACTGTCACCTACGCACAAAAAGTATTACTGCCAAAGCAGACCGAACAAGTCCAACAGTCACAAGAAAAAACAACCCAATTAGAAAAAGAACTGGAAGAACTGAAAAAGCAAAAAGTGGGGCAACCTTCTAAAGAAATTCCGATTGAAAAACATTCCTATTCTCACCAAGAATATGAAAATTTGAAAGCGATTGGGGAACAATTTCGTGCTGGCTATTATGACATAAATACGGACACAGCAGAAAAGAAATTAGCTACTTTAAAAGAGATTGTCACGCCTAACTTATCAAAAAAACTTCGTCCCGCATGGGTGGATGATTACAAGACAGACTTTCGAATTGACCAAGAAACAGCAAGTGAACAATATTACGTGAAGCTAAATGGAGTGACAGGAAAAGCAGTCATGATTGGTTGTATCCTTGTTACAACGAAACATGGAAATGGTGCGGCTTTTGATGTGAAATATATTGATCGATTCAAATTGGAAAAAGATAAGAATAACCACTGGAAAATCAAAGATTTTACGGAACAAGTTGCTCCTAGAGACTTGCCAAATAATTATTTTATACCGGAGTGAAGGCCATGAATGAGAAGATAAACACTTTAAAAGAACGCCTAGAAAACTTCCGAGACCGTGTGCAATCAGGGGAGAAAAAGAGCAACAAATGGAAAAAAAGATGGCAAAAGTATTCGTCAAAACTTTATCTTTTTATGGGGCTTTTGACGATGGTTGGGTACTGTTTTTTTGCTTTCTCCCGAAACTTTTTTGAAGATGATAGTCCACTTAAGGACAGTGGGATAGGGCAAGCAAATGTCACAAAAATTGGCTCTAGTGAAGTCACTGTTCTCTCACGAGAAGTGAATGAAAAAACAGGGTATGCCGAAATCTTTTTACATGTGGATGATGGAAAAGATTTAGTCAATAAAGAATATGTTGTCTTTGCAGGGGAAGTATCAAAACAACAAACAGTAAAGGCAAAATTAGTCCCATTAATTGAAAATTATTACCTTGTTCAGCTAACGAACATTCCTGAAAAATGGCAACTATTAGCGATTGATTTTGGGTACAATGCGGAGAAAAAAGCACCCACGTCTGTGAACCAAGTGGATGAAAAACAAGCCGAAACAGCCAAAAATAATTCACAGCAAGCCACACTTTATTGGGATGTTCGAAAGAGTAAAACAAATGAAAAACTAACGGAAAAACCCAAAGAGAACTATCTTATTTATGTCATATCAGAAGAAGAAAAAGAGACTAAGGGTAGACAGAAAAAATTAGCCACTAGTCAAGAAGAAATTGAAGAAGAGGTTAATAAAATTTATGACAAAATTGACCAATATTCAGAAGAAATTCAATACAAAGTTGGGAAAGAAAAAGAAGAAACACAAGCAGAAATTGACCGCTTAAAACGAGACATTGAGAAGTACGACAAAGCCAGTGACGAGATAAAAAATGAACAAAAATTAATGGCAGAAAAACTAAAAAAACTCGCTGAAAAGAAACAAAGTATTGAAAAAAATAACAAGGCCTCGTCAAAATAGGTAAAAATCATAGCTGTTAAACATTTGTTAATCACTGTTAAATAGTTGTTAGAAATGCTGTTTAAAATTTGTTAAGTGATGTTAAATACCTGTTAAAACAGCTGTTTAAAACTTGTTAAGCGCTGTTAAACAGTTGTTAAAGTAGCTGTTCAAAGTTTGTTAAATGCTGTTAAACAATTGTTAAAACAGCTGTTTAAAATTTGTTAGGCATGTTGGTTTCTGGTACCTACCTGAACGCCTTGCACTGCAAGGCGTCCCACCTTGTGTGGGACCCAGTTCCCCTTATGCTCTTCCGAAATACTGGGCGCAATTAAGCGAATATCATAGAACAAATAACACCAACACATTAAAAGAAAGTCATAGTAATCGACTAAACGAGTACCAAAAAAGGGAAGTGTATACGAATAATGACAGAACAAAAAATAATAAAAGTAAAAAATGTCGATGCCTGTATTGTAATTAGATTATCAGAAATAGCAAAACAAAATGGTTACCAAAATAGAGAAGATTATCTTCGGGATCTGTTTAAAAAAATAGCGTTCGATGAATTTCAATTAGAATCAGAATCTCGGTATAGAGCATTTACGATGGAAGCTATAGAAACCATGCATATGGGTACAGAATTTCTTCTAAAAGAATTATACGAAGTGACAAGATTTGCAATAAAAAACAAAATAGAAGAAGGAAAGGTGCAGGATAAAGATGAATAAAGAAAAGAAACTCCACAGCATTTACATGTCTATTGAAACGAAAGAAAGATTAACTCGATTGTCAAAAGAAAAAGGGTATCGGATTGGTGAAACATTGTCGTTCTTATTAGACGTTTATGACAATCCAAAAAAAGACTATATGGAAGAAGTTTTATCTCTTACAAAACAAAATAAAAAATTATTGTCTGTGATTGAAGACCACGTAGAAACTACGAACATTTTATTCAATGCGCTGGCAAAAACAATGGAATTATCTGTTCGAGAAAACGGGGACTCTTTAGCACTTACACAAGCAAGAGGTATCATTCAAAAGAATCGAGAAAGTAGAATGGTTGCTGCCATGAATCAAAAAAAATACTCTAATTATTCCGTAGACGATGAGTAAGAAGACGGCTGGTATCATTTTAACAAGTGCCTTCGTTATGCCTGGAACAGATACTTATCATGAATATCTTGACTATATGGACAGAAGTGAAGCGACCAGGAACGAACATTTTGATCAATTCAATGCCTTTTCGCCTGACAATTACATGGACAGTATTGCGGCAGTTGAAGGTTCGAATGAGACGATGTTCTCAACCTATAATGACTACATGGCAAACCCGAAAAAAACGTCAACACTGTTTACGAATAATTATGACCAAGCGCCAGAAGAAGTTATCCGATACATGAAAGAATACTTCGAAATGGCCCAAGAAAATAAATCACCTTTGTGGCAAATGGTGTTCAGTTTTCGTAATGAGTGGTTGGTGGACCATCATTATTTAGATGCCAAAACCAATCACTTAAACAAAGAACAACTGTACCAAGCTACTCGTTTAGCTATTGAAGAATTGGAAAAAAAAGAAGGCCTAAAAGGAGAGTGGACCGGAGCGATTCATTACAACACTGACAATATCCATATCCATGTCGGGTATGTAGAAAAAAATCCGACAAGAGAATGGATCAATTACACGCACCCGAAAGACTCTAGTAAATCAGGTTGGCAATTCAAAGGGAAGTTTTTACAGAAAAATATTCGTGCGACTAAGCGAGTATTTGTCAATGAATTAATGCAAAACAAAGAGCAGTTAGCGATGCTAGAAACATGTCTTAACCATCAGAAAAAAATGGCAGAATCCTGCAGAGAGCAGTTCTCTCAAGGGATTTATGAAGAAAAGTTTTTGGCATTACTGGATAAACTTCCTGACAATCAATATTTCTGGAAATACGGCTTTGCGGAGAAACACCATTTTAAACAAGAAGTAGACCAACTGATTACTCATTTTCTTGAAGATGACGGGCAAGAATTAATGGCAAAGATACTCCCTAAGCTAGAAAAAATATCCAACGAATACGAAGAAGCTTACGGCAATCCTCGAAATGAACCGACCTACTATGAACAAAAACTTTATGGAAAAAATGGCCTCTATTCAAGAATAGGGAATCTAATTTTACAGGAAGCAAAAAATCATCCGGAACTACGTCAAAAAAAGAAGGGCGCTGGTGGATTTAGAGAAAGCGACTTGAACTGGCGACCTGACCAATCAGAAGAATCGTTCACTAAACCTGAAGAGGAATTTCTTTCCTTGGATACTACCGCTCCATCAGAAGCAGTGGAAGAAGCGACTGTTTTATTGACGGAACCGTTGCCTCATGAAATGCCAAGCACGACTCCTTCTATTCGTTCATCAAAAGAACAACAGATAGAGAATAAATTGGAACAACCGACCCAAAAAGAAATTGATCAAAAAATGGCCCAGTCTGTAGAAAAGTTACAACATTTCTTCAATCAAAACAAAGAAAGATTAAATCAGAAACAACAAGAATTGATGCATCGAGAGTCGCTATCAAAAATAAATGGGAAAGTAGAAAAGCGTGGCATGCATATTCGCCAAGTAACTGGGGCTCCCTATTCTGAACCTGCAAGTATTTTTACGCATGACAAATTAGCAAAAGAAATTCTTCTTACGGATAGTGATTATACAGAACAACACAACTTACACGAAAGCAACAAGAAAATAAAAACGAATTTACATGCTTTTTCAAATGGTAATCAACGGGCTATCTTACAAACCAATCCACAAGCGACGTTTCTCTTAGGCGATAAACAATGGCAACTCAATAATCGTCAAGTAAAAGAAGAAGAAAAAGACAACCCAATAGAAATTGTGTCTCTAAAAAAAGAAGCGGACGGCTCGTTTACGTTTGAGAAAAAAGAAATTTTTGATATTTCTCAAACGGAAGAACTGCCAGAAAAAGTCCGTAATGTGAATCGAAAAATTGAGCAACGCCGTAGCACAGCGAGAAAAAAACCAGTGCCAATTAAGCAAAATCCACAAAAATATTCAGATGTACAATTTAGAAAACAGATGCGACATTTACGTAAAGCTTGTCAGGGAAGCTTGCAGCGATACTTGAATGAAAAAGTTTACCAGGAACTAGAACAAAGCATGTCTATTTAAAAATAAATAATTCCTAAACAATTTAAGACGTAAAAAAAGAGCATAACCACCCGTTATGCTCTTTTTGTTTACCAAATAATAAAAAGAAGAAATGGGGAAAACGTGATGAAAGAAACGAGTTCAAGATTTGATTTTTCTGATTTTGTTGACGAAGGATTCGAAAAAACAGACAATTTAGAACAAGCCATTTATGTTTTTAAAGATGGTTCTTTATGGAGTGGTTATTCTGAAGGTGGCGACGGACGTATTAGAGATGTTGACCACGGAACAATTGAAGCGTTTTTTAAAGATCCGTCTATTGACCGTTATCACCCTGATTTTTGGTCCATGACGATGGAAGAAATGATTCAGGTTGTTCCAGAGAATCGGATGGTATTAATTTTAAAGAACAATCAGTATTCTGAAAAACAAATAAATGTTCTCGATCAGTTACAAAAGTTAGATTTTAAGATTGAGGAATTAGAAAGTACCTTACAGATAGAAGATGAGAGGTTCAATCTGGAAGAATATCAAGAAGCCATGATTGATGAAAATTATCTTTATGATATAGATATCGTAGAAGAAAACAAAGAAGTAGTTCAAGCGTATAACCAGGATAGAATGAAAGATAAGTCAAATGAAAATGAACAATTTGAAGGAATTAGTCATGATATTGATTTCTAAGAAGTATCTAGTGACTTTTTTCTTGATTGAAACTCAAGATAGATTCTCGATTTTAGCGAGGATCTATCTTGTATCATTTAGCGAACCGCTTACAGCAAACGTACCAGCAACCGCTGTTGAACGGGATTTCTGAACACGGATTTAATCAATAAAAATAAAAAAGAGAGAAGCCCTATTATTAGGGCTTCTCAAAAGAGCTTATAGAAATGAAATTAGTGAATATCAACTAATTAATTAAGGTAGTTTTAGAATACAATAGTGCAAAATAAAAAGCAAGGAAAAACGGTTTCAATCAAAAAATCAGAAAGGGTATTTTAATATGGCAGTAAAAAGTGAAAACAAACGTGCAACAGTTACTCTAAATCCTTTACAACAAGCCGAATTAACGAAATTAGCAAAAAAATATGCTGTTTCGGAGAGTAAAGTCCTGGCGCATGGATTAGATCTATTAATTATGCAAGAGAACGCTCATTTCAAAACTGGTTTGGAAAAGTGCCCACACTAATTTTATAAGTGCCTGCACTTTTTGATGAGAGGAGAAAATGAAGATGACGAAAAAACAAAAATATGTAGTCAGCTGCTTGTTAGTTGTTTTGTTTACTGGCTTTGGAGTAGTAAGTAAAACGAAAGGTATTTCTTGGATTGACCTGTTTCAATCACACAAAACAAATCAAGCAATTACTGACAAACAAGACCATAAAGAGGTATCGAAAACAAAGAATTCAAGTACCGTCCCGTATAGCCAAGACCAATATGACCAATTAGCTAATCTAGACTTCCAAAGTGACGGAAACGCCATTTTAGAAGTAAATAATGGGCAATCAACGCTAAACATTGACAATTGGAAAGAAAACAAAGTGATTTATGGAGACTTAGATCCCTTGAACCGGACAACATTTGTGACAGCCTACCTTGATAAGAAGAATTTAGGACGTTCTGAAGGGCGAGAACGTCAGGTGTGGAAACCGACAGGCTGGCATCAGAAAAAAGTAGATGGTAAAGATATTTATAATCGTGGACACCTATTAGCCTACACATCCAGTTTCAACTTTGATATAGATGGAAAGTATAAAGAAGGGGAGATAGGCAGTCAAGACAATCCAAAAAATCTAGCAACACAAACTGCCTTTTCTAATCAAAAAGTGCAGACGTACTATGAGAAGCTAGTCAGAAATGCCCAAAAAATCAAAGGGAATAAGGTCCTTTATCAGATAGTGACAGTTTTTCGTGGAAAAGAACTAATGCCTAGGGGCTATTGGTTGCAAGCGATTGACAGTGCAGGTACACTTAATTTTAATGTCTACGAGTACAACGTGCAGCCAAACGTCGTGTTTAACTATGAAGATGGCACAAGTAAAATCGATAGAACAATGAAAGTGAGTTGGGAATCATGACCAAAGAAGAAAAAATAATATTGATTGTACGAAACAGTGACTTTACTTATGAAGAACTAGAAAAACTATCAATGTCGAGTATTGATAGCCTGTATGTGGCGCATGTTCTTGAGAAGAACGGGGGATGAATATCCCATCGTGTTGCCGTTGTGATTATAATGTGGTATACTTACTTTAAAGGAAGGAAGTGATTTCATGACTGTATCACGACTTAATATTCGGATTGATGGAGATTTAAAAGAGCAAGCAAAAGAAGTTTACAAAGATATGGGAATGGATTTAACCACAGCTGTTACAATATTTCTAAAGCAAAGTGTGCGAGAACAACGTTTACCTTTCCAACCAAGTAGAGAACCCATTGAAAATGTTATTGCTCGCTATGAAGTAGAAAATGGCTTGACAACAAAGGTTGATTCAGTAGCAGACCTGATGGAGAATTTAAATGCTGACGATTGAGTACACTTCTATATTCAAAAGAGATTATAAAAGAATGGTGAAAAAACACTACAATATGAAAAAGTTAGAAAAAGTAGTTAAGTTGCTTGTCACAAACAACCAAGATGAATTGATAAGAAAATATAAAGACCATGCTTTAAAAGGGAACTGGAAAGGTTACAGAGAACTACATTTAGATAAAGACTGGTTACTAATTTACAAGATTGACGACAAAAATTTAATCTTAACAATGACACGTACAGGAAGTCATGATGAACTTTTGTGATATCAAAAAAGGGACAATTTAAGAGGTGATTTTCATGCGAGTAATGACTAAAAATGAGAAAATAGATATGCTATATTCGATTATTTTGGGGTTAATAGGTTTGTTCGCACTGTTTTTGTGTAAAGTTTATAGCTTTTACTGGGAATGGACTTCGTTTTTCTTGTTTATGGCGATAATTTCTTCAATTAATCTACCCTCTGCAATCAGAAGAAAAAAGCAATATAAAAAAATTGACGAATTAAGAAACGTATTAAACTTATCCATTGAAGAAGTAAGAGAAATTGCGGATATTGGTAAATATGATTTAACAAATTGGAAATGGGATAAGGCTTATATCCCGCCAAAGAAGTTGTATAAATTGGAGGATACGTTAGAGAAAATGTACTTCAAAAAATTTGATAAAGAATTTGTGTTGGAGAACAGAAAACATATTCAATCAACTAGTATCAAAAACGATGGTTTGTGAGACTGTAAAAATAAGCAATAACTAAAAAAGAGGAATCCTTTAAACTAAAGTTTTCTCTTTTCTTATAATTCGTCTTATTTTCAACGTATCATATATTTCCGTTTATGATACAATAAATAGGCATAACAATGAAACTTCAACACAAATAAAAACCTAAGAATCCCTATTTTAAGGGATTCTATTTTTTATACTCATTTCAATACCTTAGCATTAAAAGCCTTTGTTTACGATATTGGTTGTATGATAGAAGACGAGTCACCTCATATTCTATGTTATTAAAAAAAATCACCCTTAATTCTTATTGACAGATACACATAGTTCTGGTTTAATTAGATTAGCTATATGAAGACGCTTTCACTTTGCTGTAATAATGAATAGGAGGAATATAGAATGAGAAAGTACAAAGAATTAAAAGAAGTAGAAACTCAAGCAATTAATGGAGGAGTGATAGTAACCCCCAATAAAGGGTCTTTCATCAACGGAGAGTTTAAACCTTGGAATGTTCCATCAGGAACAACTTTTCCATGGCAAGGTGCTTGTCCTGTAGGGTCTGTGACTGCAGGTTATATTGGTGGTGGACAAAATCTTTGTCGGAGACCATAATTAATTTTAAGTTCATCATATAAATAGTAATTACAATGGGAACAGAGATAGAATAATCTACCTCTGTTCCCATTGTAATTATGAGGAGGTTTGTCATGAAAATATTTAAGTACTTAGTATCTTTTGGTTGCTTATTTTTTCTAGGTATATATATTATAAACCAATCAAACCAATCTTTTGAGATAGACACTAGGAGTGTAGATGCTATACAAATTATGAGTCAATTTGGAATTATTGAAAGTCAAAAAAAATGGGCCTCGACCTTATCTAATTATAATTATGGCAAGTCAGTAAAAAA
>OIEJ01000302.1_pt1 | contig 21715 bp, 19 predicted proteins | sample 1581791 | NCBI WGS metagenome assembly OIEJ01 (sample SAMN03281019, study PRJEB24777) | human gut metagenome | isolation source: fecal sample PR141 from 1 month old male Chinese infant, vaginal delivered... | place: Singapore | collected 2005-11-08 | reverse complement strand
CTTTTACAAGGTCGTTCAATTCAAGGATTGAAGCTTCTTTAATTTCAGCAATAATGTTTTCAATGTTCAATGCCATTGTTATTTCCTCCAAATATGTTTTAAATTTATAATAGATTTTCGTAGCTAGGCTACGCTGCGTAGCTTAAGATTAAGCTGCGTCTTCTTTGTTGTCTGCAACCGCTTTGACTGCAAGAGCAACGTTGCGCACTGGCGCTTGAAGTACAGAAAGGAGCATAGAAAGAAGTCCTTCGCGGTTTGGAAGAGTTGCAAGTGCAAGAATCTCTTCTTTAGATGCGACAGCTCCTTCGATTGCACCACCTTTAATTTCAAGTGCTTCAGCGTCTTTAGCAAAATCGTTCAAGATTTTCGCTGGTGCGATAACATCTTCGTTAGAAAATGCTACTGCAGATGGTCCAACAAATACAGATGCAAGTCCTTCAAGACCAGCTTTTTCAGCTGCACGACGCAAGATTGAGTTTTTAATCACTTTATACTCAACTTCGCTTCCACGAAGCTCACGACGAAGAACTGTATCTTGCTCAACTGTCAAACCACGAGCGTCTACAACGACGATAGATGCAGCAGCTTTCATTTTTTCAGCTACTACGTCAACTAGTTCCGCTTTTTTAGCAATAATTGCTTCACTCATTAGTGTGTTCACCTCCGTTATTATTTTGCTTGAGGAATTTTTCCAAAAGAAAAACGCGCCCAAACCTAGACACGAAAGTACAATACGCTTCTTTTTACATGATACGTTTTGTCCTCGGTAGGATATTTATGAGTCGAGCTCCCCTACTGTCTTAGGCAGTTTTTTCAAACCGTATATAAGTATAGCATAGTCAAAAAAAGAATGCAAGATTTTTGCAAACTTTTTTTAAACTTTTTTCGTGATTTTTCTTTTAAAGTTCTACTGTTAGGACTTGGCCTTGCTTAACAACCTGTTCTCCAGCGATATAAACATCATCAACATCACTGGATTTAACAGCATAGACGAGGTGAGAAAGCATATTTTCCTGAGGTTGGAGATGAATTTTGCCTTGTGGTTGAATAACGAGAAAATCTGCTTGCTTGCCGACTTCTAGACTTCCTATCTGATTTTCCATTCCTAGGACCTTAGCCCCTTCGATTGTCAGAGCCTTGAGGGCTGTTTCGCTTGGGAATTGGCTGGCATCCCCACTTTTCATCTTCTGAAGAAGGGCTGCAGTCCGTCCTTCCTCAAACATATCTAGATTGTTATTGGAGGCAACCGAATCCGTCGCAATTCCGACTGCTACTCCTGCTTTTTGCAGTTGAATGATAGGAGCAATCCCTGATGCCAGTTTGAGGTTACTAATAGGATTGTGGGCAATAGACACTTGAGAAGTTGCCAAGCGTTCAATTTCTCTCTCGTTTAATTCAACCCCGTGAGCAAAGACAGACGGATGATCTAAGTAACCCAGTTCTTCAAGAAAGGCGAGGGGGCGTTTGCCGTATCGTTTCAGGATAATTCCTGACTCCTCCTTGGTCTCCGCCACGTGGATATGGATTGGAATAGCAAGCTCTTTTGCCATGTCTAAACTCGCTTGTAGCAAGTCTTGATTACAGCTGTATGGAGAATGAGGGGCTACCATAACCTTGAAATTTGGATTTTTATAGCCAATAATTTCTTCAATGATTGCTCGAGTTCTGCTTATAGTTTCATTAGTTGTCTCCGCCTCAGAAGAAAAGAGGGTAGGTGAGAAATAACAACGCATCTTGGAATCTTTCACTGCCTGATAAATCCATTCAATATCCACACCATTGGGATTATACATATCGTTAAAGGTTGTTGTTCCCGACTGGAGCATCTCTATCATAGCTTCTTTAACCGCCTTGGTAGTCATGTCAGGAGTAAATCCTGCTTCTGCTGGCCGATATAGTCATTGAGCCATTCATGGAGATTGCTATCATCTCGAATTCCTCTCAATCCTGTCATAGCAGAATGGGTGTGACAATTGACCAAACCAGGCATAATACAGGCTCCCTGATAGTCTATAATCTGCTCAGCTTGCTCTAAAATCTCTGACTTCTCTTAACCAACATAGACGATTGGAGAATCCTTAACGGCTAAGATTCCATCTAGATAAACATGGAAATCTTGATCACAAGTCACGATATTTACATGCTGATAGACTTTCATTGTTTTTCTCCTTCTAAGGCCTTGATTTTTTCTAGCTATTGTAACAAAAAAGTCACCCGAAGGCAACTTTTTTCGTCCATAAACTTTCAAAAGAGAATGGCTTATTCAAAGCTAAAATCTGCTGCTTGCTGCATTTGATAATACTTGCCCTTTCGAGCCATGAGTTTCTGATGGCTCCCATACTCAACAATGTCGCCCTCCACCAAGACAAGAATCAAATCCGCATCCTGAATGGTTGACAAACGGTGGGCAATGATAAAGCTTGTTCTTCCCTTCATGAGTTTAGCAAAGGCATCCTGTACCAGCACTTCTGTTCGTGTATCGATGGAGGAAGTCGCCTCGTCTAAGATAAGAATCTTTGGAATAGCCAGAAAGACTCGGGCAATAGTCAAAAGCTGGGACTGACCAACAGAGAGAGATTCTCCAGCATTTTCCAACTTGGTATCGTAACCCTGTGGCAACTGTTGGATGAAAAAGTCTGCATTGGCTGCTTTGGCAGCAGCAATCACTTGCTCCCGACTAGCATCAGGATTGCCGAAGGCAATATTGTCATGAATGGTCCCTTGCTTGAGCCAGGTTTCTTGGAGCACCATGCCAAACTGCTGTCTCAATGATGCTCGGGTATAATCATAAATGGATTTCCCATCCAGCAAGATATCTCCAGAGTTAATGGGATAAAAACGCATGAGAAGATTGATAAGGGTTGATTTTCCGGCACCTGTCGGACCAACAATAGCAACCTTGCTACCAGCTGGAATATCAATAGATAAATCCTTAATCAAAATCTTTTCAGGATGGTAGCCAAAAGAAACCTGTTTAAAGGAAATAGCTCCCCTAACTTGGTCACTGGTCAAGACTTCCTTACCTGTTTCAGCCACCTCAGAGCTTTCTAAGACAGCATAGACGCGCTCTGCGCAAGCGAGAGCACTTTGCAACTCAGCTAGCACTGAAGAAATATCGTTAAAGGGCTTGGTGTACTGTTGAACATAGTTCAAAAAAGTCACTAAGCGTCCAATGGTCAAGGTAGAGCCTATCATGATACGATAAGCTCCCACTCCAGCTAGAAGGGCATAAATAAGCGCATTGACAAAGCGAGTCGAAGGATTAACCGTTGATGAATAAAAGATAGCTGACTGCGAATAACCTGCATAGTTGTCATTAGCCTCGTGCAGCCTTTGTATAAACTCTTCCTGAGCATTGAAGGACTGGATAATAGTCTGCTGGCTAAGAGATTCTTCAATTAATTGTGTCTGAATCCCCCTTGTCTCTGTTTGCTTTTGGAAGAGATGATAGGAGCGTTTGGCAATAAAGCGTGAAATTACCATAGACAGTGGCGTCAACAGCAAGACCAAAAGAGTCATGAGGAGATGAATTTGAAGCATGGCTAGAATACTAACCAAAATCATCAAGACGCCAATAAAAAATTGGTTAAAAATCATGGTCAAGCCAGCTGCCAACTGTTCTATGTCCGTGGTTACACGACTGACCATCTCCCCACTGCCTTGCCGATCCACAAAAGCAATCGGTAAACGGTGGAGCTTATGGATGATTCGCTCTCGCAAGTCTCTGGTATAAGAGAAGATTAGGCGATTATAGAGAAGAGGATTGACCCACTGCACAAGGGTATTTCCTATAATCACCAAGATCATTTTAATGAAAATCTGCCAAAAAACTGGTGAAGAATCAGCCACCAGGACTTGGTCAATGACCTGCCCAATCAAGATGGGAAGATAAATTGATAAGGCAACTTGGGCAATAGTTCCTAGAAAGGCTAGGAAAAGGAGGAAGGGATGGCTTGCTAAATCCTTAGCCAAACGTGAGAGTGTTTGATTTGCAGTTTGTCGTCTCATACTAGCCCTCCTTTCCATGTTGGGATGCATTGATTTCGCGATAAACTTGACTAGATTTCATCAAGTCCTCGTGCTTGCCGATAGCTAGAAGCTCCCCTTTTTCCAAGAGGAGAATCTGATCAGCCATCTGTAAAGTCGATGTTCGTTGAGAAATCAAGATTAAGCTCGTATTTGGCAGATTTTCTCGAATAGCTTTCAAGAGCCTAGACTCGGTAATGGTGTCGAGGGCCGAAGTCGCATCATCTAGGATGAGAAATGGAGCTTGGCGCAAGACTGCACATGCGATAGACAGCCTTTGTTTTTGACCACCTGAGAAATTTCGCCCTCCTGCCTCAACTAGGGCATCCAAGAGTCCTTCCTTTTCACTGATAAAATCCTTAGCTTGCGCAATTTCCAAGGCCTGCCAGAGTTCTTGGTCAGTTACTTCTTGATTTAAGCCCAAAGTCAAGTTGGAACGAATAGTCCCCTTAAAGAGTTCGACCTTTTGAGGAACATAGGAAATCCAAGACCGCCACTGCTCAAGATTACGAGGACTAGATCCATCTCGATAAGGGTAAATGCTCCCCTTGTCTGCTGGATAAAGTCCAAGGATGAGTTGTACTAAGCTTGATTTACCAGAACCTGTTCCTCCAATGATACCAAGGATTTGTCCTTGAGTCATATCAAAGGAAATGCCTCTCAGCGAAGGCTGGGCCGCGTCAGGATAGGTAAAGGTCAATTCTTGGACTTGTAAAACCTGATTACTAGTAGCTTGCTTTTGTTCCAACTCTGAATGGATGTCTTCTGGAGCTTCAGCAAAGACTTCCTCAATTCGCTTAGCTGCGATATAGGACTGGTTGAGAGAATTTATCAGCATGGCTAGCTTGACCAATTCCACCAAAATCTGTAAGAGATAATTGATGAGGGCAATGAGGGCCCCTTGACTGAGCAATCCTCCTTGAATAGAAATATAGCCTTGCCAGATAATAATAAGGAGAGTTCCATTGACAATCAGATAGGTCAGGGGTGTTAATAAACTGGACCAGAAACCTGTCTTTTCTTGTAATCTAGCATAGACTTGGTTAAGAGTTTGAAAAATCTGTAACTCTCGTTTTTCTTGTCCAAAAGCACGAATAACCCGCATCCCTTGTAATTGCTGGCGTGTTTCCTGAACTAGTTGGTCCGTTTTCTTTCTAAGATTACTGTAGAGAGGATTAACCAGTCTAGAGAGCCCTACAATAACAATGGTCAAAATGACAACCATGACCAAGAACCAGAGAGTTAGCTCATCTGAGATACGATAGGCCATAAAAATGGCCCCAAAAACGATAATAGGCGCTCGCAAAAAGAGACGCAGGAATTGATTGATACCAGTCTGAATCTGGTAGGTATCCGAAGTCAAGCGAGTCACCAAGCTAGAAGTGGTCAGACGGTCCCTGCTATCCTTTGGCAAGGAAAGAATATGACGATAGAGGTCGTTTGTCAATTCCTTGGCAAAACCCACCGCAGCTTTAGCTGAGTAAAACTGAGCTACCAAGGCCACTACAACACCAATTACTGCAAAGATAAGGAGCAGACCAATCTGCATCCAGAGATGACTTTGATTTCTCTGGGGCAAGGATTGGTCAACAATCCCAGCAATCACCATGGGAACCAAGAGCTCAAAAACAGCTTCTAAAAGCTTGAACAAGGGTGCTAAAATGGATTCCTTGATGTAGGGTTTAAAGTAAGATAATAGGTGTTTCATAAATCCCTTCTATTCGTATTCTGGAAATAAAGAAAGTGGGAAGTGCCCACCCTCTCTATTTTATTTGTTTAAGTAAGGCAGTAGATAGCCATATCCTTCCTCTTCCATCTCATCCTTGGATATAAAACGCAAGGATGCCGAATTGATACAGTAACGAAGGCCACCTAACTCCCGAGGGCCATCTGTGAAAACATGACCCAAGTGAGCATTTCCTGACCGAGAACGAACCTCGATTCGCTCCATTCCATGGCTGAGATCCTTGTAATAATGAATCAATTCCTTGGAAATCGGACGGCTAAAACTTGGCCAACCACAACCTGAGGCAAACTTATCCTTGGCAAAAAAGAGTGGCTCACCTGTTGTAATATCTACATAAATCCCTTCTTCAAAGGTTTGGTCATAGGCATTGGTAAATGGAGCCTCTGTAGCAGCTTCTTGGGTAACACGATAGGACTCTTCGGTTAAGCTTTCCTTTAACACCTCTTGACTAGGCTTTTCATAATTTGCTGCGTCAATCAATGGCTTATCAGCATCGGTCACATCGATATGACAGTAACCTGAAGGATTCTTCTTAAGATAGTCTTGGTGGTAATCTTCAGCCAGAATGTAATGACGTAGTTTCTCCACTTCCACTGCAATCTTTCGACCAAGCATGCGCTCCTGCTCCTGCACCAATGTGTAGATAGCTGGCAAGTCTGTTTCGTCCTGGTAATAAATCCCAGTTCGATATTGGCGACCACGGTCATTCCCTTGTTGATTGACTGATAATGGATCAATAACACGGAAATAATAAAGTAAAATCTCTCTGAGCGATACTGCTTTCTCATCGTAAATCACTTGAACCGTTTCTGCATGGTCTGTTTCTTTGAGTAGCTGATAATTTGTCGTTTCGACTTGTCCATTAGCGTAGCCAACACTGGTTGCTAGCACTCCAGAAATTCGTGAAAAATATTCCTCTAAGCCCCAAAAACAACCGCCTGCTAGATAAATTTCTGCCATCTTTATTTCTCCTTTATCAAGTTTTTAACTAATACTCTTCGAAAATCTCTTCAAACCACGTCAGCTTACATCTGCAACCTCAAAGCAGTGCTTTGAGCAACCTGTGGCTAGCTTCCTAGTTTGCTCTTTGATTTTCATTAAGTATAAACTTCTTTTCAAAAAAAGGATAGGAAGCCCTCTGGTCGCGAGTTTCCCCATCCTATCTTCTATTCTTTATTTTGCTTCAACACGGACACCTTGGGTATCAACTTTCAAGTCATGAAGTTTTCCTTTGAAGGGTTGATTTCCCAATTCAGCCTTAATCGTTGGCATCTTGTCATGAGAAGCCAAGACCATAACTGTCGGCCCAGCACCAGAGAGGTAGGTTGCATAAGCACCATTTTCTTTGGCCACTTGCTTAATCGTCGCAAATTCTCTCACCAAGTCCTGACGATAGCGTTCGTGGAAGAGATCTCCCTCGATTGCTTGCCCAGCGGTCACCATGTCTCCTGCCAACAAGGCTGCAACCGCCACATTGGCGATAGAACTAGCAGCAACAGCTTCCTTGTAGGACAATTTTTTAGGCAAGACACCACGGCTGTCTCGAGTACGCAATTCATAGTTTGGAATGTAGGCTAGGAAATCACACTCTGGAAAGTCAGCCACGATAGCAGAAACTTGCCCATCAACGGAGCTTGCAATAACGAGATTACCATAAATGGCTGGAGCTACATTGTCAGGATGTCCTTCAATCTTGGTCGCCAACTGCAATTTTTCATGGTCTGACAAGTTGAGATGACCCAGTTGGTTGGCTAGTTCAATTCCAGCAACAATAACCGAGCTGGAAGAACCCAAACCACGCGCCAGGGGAACATTACTGGTCATTTTCAAACGTCTTGGCTGCAAGTCTGGTGCAATTTGCAAAGCGATTTTGAGCAAGAGATTACGCTCGTCATGTGGAATCCATTTACCAATCTGGTGTTCAATCAGCCACTCATCTCGTTCTTCGCAGACCTCAATTTGAAGATACTTGGTTACAGCTACACCGACCGAGTCAAAACCTGGCCCGATATTGGCACTGGTTGCAGGTACTATAATCTTCATCTTATTCTCCTAGCACCTTGAAGGTATTCAAGAGGTCGAATTCTGAAACCTTCTTCAATTCAGCTGAGACATTTTCAAGCTGGGTTTTATTAATCTTGTGTGTAATGATAACGACACGCGCCTTATCCCCTTCTTTTCCATCTTGGAGGATTTGCTTAAAGGAAATATCTTGGGCATTGAAGATTTCAGCCAACTTCAAGACCTGACCTTTTGAGTCTGGAGCCAAGATTGAGAAGTAGTAGTTTGCTTTAACATCCTCAGGATTTGCCAAGACCAAGTCACGGCTGTATTCGTTGAAGTCTTTGCCAATGGTACCATCATTCAAACGACGAACGATACGGACAATATCTGCTACAACACTTGTTGCAGTTGGTTTTTGACCAGCACCTGGTCCGTAGTACATAGACTCACCAATACCGATAGATTCTACAAAGACAGCGTTCATTACGCCATTCACACTGGCAAGTGGATGCGCTTTAGGAAGGAAGGTTGGAGTCACTTCTGCAGCAATACCTGAAGGAGTTTCCTCGATTGAACCAACCAATTTCACTACATAGCCAAGTTCTTGAGCTACAGCTACGTCTTCTGGTGTGATGTTGCGGATTCCTTTGTGGGCTACATCGTCAAATGCAACCTTCATGCCAAAGGCAAATTGGCTCAAAATAACCATCTTGTAGGCTGCATCAATTCCATCTACGTCATTTGTCGGGTCGCTTTCTGCAAATCCAAGTCTTTGTGCTTCCGCAAGAGCATCATCGTAAGACCAGCCTTCTTCCACCATTTTGGTCATCATGAAGTTAGAAGTTCCGTTGACTACTCCAAGCACGCGCGTGATTTTATCAGAAGCCAAGGAATTTGCCAAGGTACGAAGAATTGGAATCCCACCAGCTACTGCTGCTTCGTAGTATAGTGCTACCTTGTTAGCTTGAGCGATTTCTAACAATTCTGCACCATGGACAGCCAAAAGGTCCTTGTTAGCAGTAACAACGTGTTTGCCAGCTTCCAAGGCACGAGTGATAAAAGTCTTAGCAGGTTCGATACGCCCCATCAATTCCACTACGATCGTAATGTCTTGATCTGATAAAATATCATCTACATTGGTTACAAAGTTAAAGTCATTCCCTGCTGCAAGCAAGCGATTCTTTTCATCTTCATCCTTGACCAATACCTTGGCAACTTCAATCTCTGAATGTGCTGATTGATTGATTTTTTCTCCATTTTCCTTTAGGAGGAAAGGCACTCCACTTGCAACGGTACCAAATCCTAGTAAAGCAATTTTAACTGTCATGTTTGTCTCCTCGAAATTTTCTAATATAGCCATTATAACAGAATTTTGTGAAAATTCCTATCACAGTAAATCACTATTTTAGTATAAAAAGAAAAAACGAATCAGACGATTCGCTCTCCTTAAAATCTAGAAATAGCTTTCTAGAAATGATTATCCAATCTTTTTCAGATTAAGCACTGCATCGTGATTCATCAAGACTTGACCATACTCTTGCAAAACTGAACGACTGATATCACTATCGTCCGCAAACTCGCGCATACGAGCCAACAGCCAAGCTGGATATGGACTTGGATGATTTTCAATATCCACTAAAATGGTCAAATAATAGCGCTCATTCATCTTGTAGAGTTCAGAAGTTTCCATCTCAAAAGTCACTGTCTTGGCAAAAGACACCAAGTCAGCCAACTTAGCAAAAGAAAGGATGTAGTAGATGTAAGGCTCTTTCTTGCTCTCAGCTTCTTGTTCAGCCTGCTCTTGCTCTTCTTCCTTGGCTTCAACCTGCTCTAGAGATTGAATGGCTTCGATATCATCCTTAGTTTTGTCTGCGATACTTTTTTCCAAGGTTTTGATAAATTCATCTGGAGACATTTGAGCCAATTCTTCCATATCTGGTAAATCCGATAAGTCTTCAAAATCTAGATTTTGATCAATCTTTGATTTGGTTACAAAGACATCGACCTTATCAGGTTTTGGAGTCACACGGAAGCTCAACATACCTGTATCTAGAAAGCTATCAGGCATCTCTAACTCATCCAAGATAGCATAAAAGAACTCTTCTGTTTTTTCTTGAGGAACGAGAAAGTCAGCAATCTCCATTCCACGATCCATCAAATCCTCTAAAGACATCGTGATTTTCAAAGTTGTATCACTGATTTGTTTCATTTTCATTGCTAGTAACCTCATACTTTCAGTTCTATCTATTATACTAGATTTTTACGATTTTATCAAAAGAAGGCTCCTCTGTCGGGATAGATTTTCAATAGGGTAACTTCTGTAGAAGACTCTAATACTTCTCTTCAAACCACGTCAGCTTTATCTACAACCTCAAAGCAGTGCTTTGAGCAACCTGCGGCTAGCTTCCTAGTTTGCTTTTTGATTTTCATTGAGTATAAAAGAAAATTTCTGCAGACAAATAGAAAAAGCCTTCAAAATCGACTCTTAGCCAACTTTGAAGACCTAATACATCAGAAAGCTTATAGTTTAAAGGTTGCTACACCGAGGATAGAACGATTTAAGTTTCGAAGAATTTGAAGACTTTGTTCAAATTTCTTATAACGAGTCACTCCGTATTCTTCAACAAGAAGGACTGTATCTCTTTCCAAAAGAGATGGTACATCTTGTAAATCTACAAAATGCATTCCTTTCAAAGTCTCTTGATTTTGTTTTAATTTATCTAGAATAGCTTTATTTGAGCTAACGATAGTCAATTCTTGTCCAGCATTTTTGTATGATAGAATATCTGCTAGATTAGCAATTGTTGTAATCTCTGTTACAAAATCAATTTGATACTGAGAAAAATCACCTGCTCTATTGATTGTTGGATTAAAGAGATAAACCAATACATTTCCCATCACAACCAAAATCACACAGATAACTCCAATAACAGATAAACGAAGAATCAGATTCTTCACATTCAATCCAAGCGCTGTCTCACCGTTTGCATTCAATTCTTTAGAGTTGATGGTTTCCAGTTTTTCAATTTTTACATTTGCATAAGTGTGTTTAAATTTCTCAATCAATCCATCAATTTTTCGCTCCAACAAGTCATTAGCATCTTTACTTGGTGTCAAAATTTTCACACCAACCCCTGCATCGTCAATCATATAGTAGACGGTCAATTTTTTCCACCAATAGTCATTCGTTGAATTTTTCAAGGTTGTCTCTGTCGTATCCAATTCACTGGCAATTTTTTTCAACTCACTAGGCTCTACATCATTGAAAAGATAAGCTCCATTCAAATTACCATCAATCAATTTCCCATAGAAATCACTATAACCACCAATTTGATGATTCAAAATCGTTTTAGCTGAATCTTCTGGAGGGGTGATTTTATAGCTGATATAAGTTGAATAACTTGTTGTGTCTTTGACAGTATTTTTATTCTTAACTGCTTTAATTGTAAATGGTACAGCAATGAGAGCAAATAAAGCGATGAGAGCTAAAATATTTGCTTTTCGTTTTTTGTAAAGATTTGCAAATAAATCAGCTACTGAATAATGTTCAAACATGATTTTTTTCTCCTTTGTTTAGTAGATACTGGTTCTCTTTTGTAAGCATTTTCGCTACGAATATAATCACAAGAACAATTCCCCAGAATTGCATTGTAAATAGATTGAAGAAACTTTCTGAAAAGCTACTTCTTGGCATAAAGAATAGATTATTCAAGATGAGTAGGGACAAGGCAAATAGGATTGTTCTTGATCGGTAGGCTACTTGCAGCATGGCTATAAATAGCATACCGAGTAAGAGACTAAGTAGAAAGACTCCTATCATGCCATAGTCTGTATACAACTCCATGATATAACTACTTCCAATACCATGTCCTTTCAGGTATTCCTTGTTCAAAACAAGATAGGATAGATTGTGGGCATAACTATTACTATCAACAGCTAGTTCCACACTATTGGTTGTATGCTCAAAGGCTTTTCCTCCGAAAATTGCCCCCAAACTTCCCCTTGCAAAATAATCAATAACAGGACCAAAAGTAAAATTACGGAAATCTCGATAAGGTAGGCTACTGTTAAATAGAAAACCTCTAGCCAAAACACCAAAACTAGTCCCTTGTTTATAGATAAAGTCAAGTAAGATATCCCAGAAACCTGTATGGGAAACTTGGACATTATCCCGTACATAATTGAGCACTCCCATCGCTAACATGAGAATAGGAGAACCTACAAAAATCGCTAACTTTTCTTTAAACCCAATCCATTTTCCTTTTTCTGTTTGCTCCCGCATAAAGTAATAAACGAATGCAAATAAAATACTTAAAATAAAGGGATTTCGTGTCCCGATTGCCAAATGAATAGTATTAGCTGCAATAAAGGAGACAAGCACTGCTGTGGCCTGCCATTTCTTTGGCTTAGTTGCCAAATACATACACATTGCATAGACCGTAAATGTTGATAAGATATAGGTAAAATAAGGCAGTTTACTTTCAAAGTTTGCATAGTAGGTATAGTAGGAAGTCTGCAAGCGATACAGGAGTCGTTCAAATAAGCGAATGAAATAGAAAGGATAGGTTAGAAGAAAAACTCCTAGCGATACAAAGCGCAACCGCTTGATGTAAACCTCTTTTAGAGAACTTCCTATCTTGGATACTTGTATTTTCTTTCTAGCTATAAAATAGCGAGCTAGGAGCCCTCCTGTAGTCAATCCCAATATCGAAACCATGACGACTATAAAGGCAAAGCGATAGGCTATGGGATGATAGGTATCCAAAGCACCATCCCTAAAGTAATCAATAGTCGGCCTTGATACCAGAAATACAAAAATAGTTAAAAAGAAAATAAAATGGATTAAGTAATACTTGATATCATTCCAACAAGCAATTAAGCTACTAACCAGTAAGAACAATAAAGTAGAAAGCAAGCTAACATTGTTATTATTAAACAGATACACAATTCCACTTACTAGCGTCAAGGCATAACTGACTATGGTCAAACTAAATAATAATCGTTTTCCATCAATCACTTGCTCACCCCCGTTCTAATGTAATTTTTTAGATTTTTCAATATTTTTTAGTAATAAGAATCGGTATAAGGAAATATTTATGAATAGAGCCAAAGCACTAATTCTTCTCCCCTTACGGAAAATTGGATTCCTAGCAATAGCAAAGGCATGGCTTTTTAAAAAACGATGAATCTGAGAATAGGCTTCAAACTGTTTATACTGATCATCTAGCAACATCTTATCCAGAATAAAGAAGTGGGCATAGGCCAATCTGAAAAAAGCAACCTCTTTCAAGTCAGGATAGTTTTTCACAACTTCATTATAAAACTTTTGATAGATATCAATATAGGCTAAATCCTTCTCTGCATAGGGTTTAGTCGTAATACTATCCCCTCTATGGAAATAGTAATAATAGGGTTTGGTATTAACAACGTACTTCTTAGCCAACTTGATTAAATCAAAATGATAATAGGCATCTTCGTATATCAATCCCTTTGGAAAGGATAGGGCAGTTGCAATCTCTCTCTTGATTAGCTTATTACAGATCGTTCCAGGTATTTTTTCACCTATGAGGTATTCCCTCAGAAATGTTTGGGAATCACAGACAAAATACTCATCCTGATTGGCTGACTGTGGGCTTTCATCATTAGCATAGACATTCATGACACCACAGCTCGAAACATCCGTATCTTCTTGAAGTAATTGCTCATATAAGCTCTGAATCATTTCTGGATGGATATAATCATCTGAGTCAATAAAAATCAGATAATCTCCGTTAGCCTGCTTCATTCCATCGTTTCGTGCTTGCGACAAACCTTCATTCTTTTTATGAAGCACTGACACCCTATCATCTTGTTCAGCGATTGAATCACACAAGCGACCACTTTCATCCGTTGCTCCATCATCAATAAGAATGATTTCCAGATTCTGATAGGTCTGCTTCTGAATGGAAGCTATCGATTTTTCTAGGTACTGTGCCACATTATAGACTGGCACAATCACACTGATTAATGCAGTTTCCATGCTACTCCTCTAATAGTTTTTCTACTTGTTCGATTTGTTTGGCAATTGTGAATTGTTGAATGAATTGGCTAGCCTCATCAACATCAAAGTTTGAGGCAGAGGTCATGTAGTTCGTAATTGCCTGAGCTGCCTCTTGATTGTTCTCAATGATTTGTCCAAATCGTCCTTCTTGGGATAATTCCTCAGCCCCTCCGACATCCGTAGAGACAAAAGGAAGTCCCAGACTCAAGGCCTCCACATACACTCCAGGAAAACCTTCTTGTTTAGACATAGACAAGAGAACTTTCGTCTGAGATAAATACTGATATGGATTTTTTTGATAACCAAGGAAATGTACATAGTCTTCAAGCTCATATTCTTTGACGCGTTTTTTCAGTTCCTCTTCCATATCCCCAGCCCCGATAAAATAGAGATGATAGTTTTTTCCCTCTTGGTGTAATAATCGTATCACTTCCACCACACGATCAGAACCCTTATTTTCCTCAATCCGTCCGATCGTACAGATACTTTGAGGCGCAATCTCGATATCGATCTTCTCTTGAGATTTTTCTAAAATAGTCTTAAAATCATATCCATTGTAGACCGTCTGTAATTTCGAAGCATAATCTGGATAGACTTCCTTGATAGAATGACTGGTCTTTTTTGAAATTCCTACAATGGTATCCGCGGCATCCAACTGGCGTCTATGTGATTCTCTTTTGGAGCTATCCTTAAGAAATTCTTCGATACTTCCATGAATCCAAGAGATTTTCTTGACTTCTTTTCTTTTAGAGAACAACAGTGGTGGATTCATAATGGTAAAGGAAACTTCAACATCATAATCATCTTTTACCAGCAAACGCCGAGTCAGTCTTGGAAAATAAATTCTCATTCTCCACAAAAAAGCTCGGAGCCATCTGGCTTGGCGGTAATCCTGAAGGGATTTTAGTATTCGTACATTCTTGGGAACAGATTCATATCCCTTGTCAAAGTGCTCCATTTCAAGAATATCAATATCATACTTTTCTGGATCCAGATTTGAAACAATGGTAGACAGAATCTTCTCTGCGCCACCTCCGAGAGAAAAAGACCACATAAAAAATAAGATTTTTTTCTTAGCCACCATATTCTCCCTTGTATTCTGTATAAGACTTATCCATATCAGCGATGACAGCATCATGATGCGGTAGCTGCTTGTCTGCTGGCGGAGGAGTCATATAATCTCCAAAAGCAGTACTAAGATAGGCATCGTAGCCAACTGGAATAGGCATCTCTGTCTCTTCAAATGGCAAGAAAAGATTATCCTCAAAAGATGCGATTGGATACTTGTTTCTCATGTAGCCAGGACCTGAGCATAGTTCCGTGATTCCATCGCTCTCAGATAGATCATACTTGGTCATTTCTTTTTCAGCTTTTTTCCAAATGCGATAACGGAGAGATTTTGGAGTCAACCCCAGTAAAATACGACTTCCCCATTTCATAAGTGCGCCATGCTTTTCTGGAATAGTTTGCGCACAAAAGAGTGAATAAATCAGGGCCCAACGAACCTGTTTTTTTCGCTCAGCTGGATTTTTCGGATAATAATCCAAAGGCAAAACGTCCAAAGCCAAACCATGTGGTAAATCCAAATCTTGCTGGTAAGGTTTAATGCAGGTCGTTTCCTTATCACGAATGGTAATAAAAAGATTACGGTCGACAAAATCCTTGTTACTCTTTGATAAGAAATAACGCTCATCTGCATAACGAGGCCATAATTCTGCCAATTTTTCATAGTCCTTACGGGGCATAAAAAAGTCTAGGTCGTCGTCCCAAGGAATAAAGCCCTTGTTTCGAAGAGCACCAATAGCACCTCCCCCACAAAGATAACAAAGCAAACCATGTTCTTTACAAAAGGCCACAAAATATTCAGCCATCTCCAGACTACGAGCCTGGATTGCTTTTAAATCAGTCATATTGTTCATTATTCTTTCTATCGTATCGTTTCATTATACCACAAATAGGGGGTGAAAATCTATTGCAGACTGTAAAAAATCAAAGCCTGACTGCTAGATAAATAGCCTTCAAACTTTGATTCCTCTGTCTTATCTTATCTCAAACCCATCTGAGACAATTTATTCTGATATTTGTTTTGATCGACAAGCAAGCCCAAGCCTCCATAAACATCATAGGCATCTACCCAGTCACCCAGTTCTGGAATCGTCAATTTTTCAATACCATTTTGAGCTCCGTCTAGGAAAGACAAGCCATTTGTTAACAGGAAGGTATAAGGAACATTCGTTGAGGTCATTGCGAATACCTTGCCAAGTGCCTCTGAGCCTGTAAAGAGCTTGGTTGGATCTTTGATTTGCTGAAGAACTGCTGTCAGTACTTGTTGCTGTCTTTTGGTACGGCCGTAATCCGCCTCATCATCATCACGGAAACGAGCATAATTAAGCAAGGTCGAACCATTCATCTGCTGTTTTCCGACTTTGATGGTTTGGGTTGGAGACTCAGTCTCAGTCGCATGTAAATCATCGCCGACTGTAGCTTCTGTTAGTGGACGTCCATTCAATGTTGAAAATTGAGCATCAATCGTCACCCCATCAGGGAAAAGCGTGTCAATCGCTGTGGCAAAGGCCTGAAAATCGACCAAGGCATAGTACTTAATGTCCAAGTCAAAATTATCTTTCAAAACTTGACGAACCATTTCTGCCCCTTTTTGCCCCTCTTGTTCTCCTAACTCATAGGCTACGTTTAACTTGTTATCCGTCTGTTTTCTACCGTTAATGACTTGGCTGTAACCGTCTATATAAACCAAATTGTCACGCATGAAGCTGACCAGCTTCATTTTCTTATCTGAGCCGCCAACATTTAATACCATAATAGAGTCCGTCCGCGTCTCAGCACTATTTTGACCGATTCGCCCATCTGTACCCATGATCAAAATATTAACTCCATCTCTGGTATCTTGACCATGAAAGACTTCTACTTGAGCTGCCTTAGCATTGGCAGGTTTGGTTGGGTCCGCATTTGAATAACCTTTTAGGAACATAAAAATCATGCCAAAACCAACACAGGCTAGAAGAGCAAGCAAGCCTGCAAAAATGCGCCCCCAACGAATCTTACGTTTTTTGGACTTAACCTTTGGAAGAGAATGGCTTTTCTGGTATTTTTTTGAACGACTACGGTTTCCATAGGATGGAAGAGAATACTGATTGACTGGCTCCATGAAAGACTCTTCCATATCATGATTTTCATTATGAATTTCTGGATAAGCTTCACTACCGCCAGCCATATTTAACTTACCTTGCAGGTAAGCAAACTCTTTTTTCTCTCGCTCATTGAGGTAATGAATATTCTTAAAAAGATAGTCATAACGTAACTGCTCGTGGTGGCTTAAGGGATTTTCTTTACTCATCTTCTCTCCTTTCCATGGTCTGATATTGGATAAATAGGATAGGCGCCCAGTACTTTATACTGGATTCCGATGGCTTCTAATTCTTTTTGGGCAAAGTGAACCAAATCCTTATCGGCATAATCAACATCGATAATGAAAAAGTATTCACCCAGTGCTGTCTTGAGTGGACGACTTTCAATTTTTGTCAGGTCAATTCCCCGCCAAGCAAAGGTCGATAGGGCCTTATAAAGTGCACCTGGAAGATTGTCTGGTAAAGTCAAGGCCAAACTCATTTTCTCAGTTTGTGCTTTCAAGGGAATAGAAGGCTTTTCAGCTCCCAAAACCCAGAAACGTGTGAAATTGGCTTCCATTTCTTGAATATCTTCAGCAATCAGTTCTAAACCATATTCTTCAGCAGAACTTCTAGGTGCAATCGCTGCATAAGGTTGGTCTGGATGTTCGGAAATAAAGCGGGCCGCATAAGCTGTACTAGCTGTCACCTCAATTTGAGCATCTGGATACTGTTCATCGATGAATTTCTTTCCTTGAGCCAAAGCCTGAGGATGAGAAAAAATCTTTTCAATCTTAGTGTGACCTGGAACCACCATCAACTGCTGATGAATAGGCTGAACGATTTCTGCTACTGCTTGGATGCGAGCCTGATGAAAAAGATAGTCCAAGGTTTCATGAACACTACCCTCTATAGAATTTTCAACTGGCACCACAGAATAGTCCACTAATCCTTGCTCATAAGCCTTGATGACATCTGTAATATTGGCAAAGGCCTGCAATTCCTCCTGAGGAAAAGCTGTCTGCACAACGTGGTGTGAAAAGGATCCCTTGGGACCTAGATAAGCAATTTTCATCTCAGTTCCTCTATAATTTCCTCTGGGCTTAACTCGGTCACATCCAAAACCCGACTAGCTACTTCCTCATACCAAGCCTGTCTTTCTTGAAAAATAGCTGCAAGTTCTTCCTTGCTATGATTTAGAAAAAGCGGTCGCTGATTGTCCTTATCAGATGCTATGCGTTGGTAGAGGGTGTCAAAATCTGCTTTCAGGTATATGTTATCAGAATTTGTCTTGAGTAAGTCACGATTTCGCTGAGAAACGACCACTCCTCCACCAGTTGACACAACTTGGTCTCTTTGTAGTAAATCAGCTAGGACTTCAGACTCTATCTGACGAAAAGATTCTTCTCCCTTTTCCGAGAAAAATTCCGCAATGGACATACCTAAACGCTTCTCTATCAGAGCATCCATATCAAGGTAATTAGGGTCCAAGCCTCTTGCAATAGTCGATTTGCCAGCTCCCATAAATCCTAGTAATACCTTAGCCATGAATCAAGTTCTCCAAATCATCAAAGAAGCTAGGATAGCTGGTATTGATAGCTTCAGCACGATCAAGATCCACCTCTCCATTTGAAACCAAGAGGGCCGCGATAACCGTCATCATGCCGATACGATGGTCTCCAAAAGTATTGACTCTAGCACCGTGAAGGGCTGATTTTCCTTTGATAATCATTCCATCTGCTGTAGGTGTGATATCCGCACCCATGCTATTTAAAGCATCTGCTACCACCTGAATGCGGTCTGTTTCCTTGACCTTGAGTTCTTCAGCATCCTTAATAACTGTTACACCTTGGGCTTGGGTCGCAAGTAGAGCGATAATTGGCAATTCATCAATCAAGCGTGGGATCAAAGCACCACCAATCTCTGTTCCTTTCAAATCAGAAGACTCAACAGTTAGGGTTGCAGATTTAGCGACTGGGTCAATTTCAGTTATTTCTAGTTTTCCACCCATGGCACGAATAACATCAATAATACCAGTACGCGTTTCGTTTATGCCCACATTTTTAAGCACCACACGAGAATTTGGAACAATCAAACCTGCGACTAGCCAAAAGGCTGCACTGGAAATATCTCCTGGAACAACCACCTTTTGTCCTGTCAATTTTTGTGGCCCTTGGACTGTGATTTTCTTGCCATCCACACTTAAATGGCCACCAAACTGTTGCAACATATCTTCAGTATGATTACGGGTGCACTCTTTTTCGATAATAACAGACTTCCCCTGAGCCTGCAAGGCCGCAAACATCAAGGCTGACTTAACCTGGGCAGATGCAATTGGCAACTCATAATGAATAGGTTTTAGTTTTTTCGTCCCTTTTACATGAAGGGGAGGAAGGTCTCGCTCAGTTTGTCCCGAAATGCTGACGCCCATTTTTTTCAATGGAATCGTCACACGATCCATAGGACGTTTGGAAAGACTGTCGTCGCCAAACATCTCTACTTCAAAATCTGCACCTGCAAGGACACCTGAAATCAGGCGAATCGAGGTGCCAGAATTTCCCATATCAAGGGCATTTTGTGGAGCTTTTAGGCCGTCCATACCGACACCTTGAATGGTAATAACCCCATCTTTATCCTCAATCTCTACACCAAGATCACGAAAGACCTGCATGGTCGAAAGGACGTCTTCACCTCGCAGAATATCATAAACTTTGGTCTCACCCTCAGCCAAACTTCCAAAGATAATGGAACGGTGACTGATAGACTTGTCACCTGGAACGCGGATACTGCCATGTAAGTGGCGAATGTTTGTTTTTAGTTTCATACTGGACCTCATACTTGCAATACTTTTACCTATTTTATCATAAAAAGCCAGAAATTCCTTAAAAATTCCTGACTTTATGATAGTTATTTTCTTATTTTAGCAATTCTTTTTCATTTTCAATTTACCAACTATCTGAAGAACCACCACCATCAAATCCACCGCCACCCCAATCATCTGAAGACCAAGATGAACTAGAACTACCAGAATCATATGAATCTGTTCTATCATAAGAACTTGACTGTACTCTTTGTGAAGCATAGTAGCTTTTTTTGAGATCGGAAGTCCAAGAAGCATTCTTCACAAAATCTTTATCATTTGGATAGAGTTTCCCCTTCCCATTATAAAAGTATTGAGAGCGATTGAGCCTATCAAGGTGCTTTCTTTCAACTTCTGCGTAGTATGCTTCTAGAAGTAATGCAGTCCAAGTATCATTAGGCAGAAAACCTTTTGAGTCTGGATAAAGTTTATTATATCCTTCGTACTGATATTGAGACCTAATTAAACGCTTATTTTTTTTATAGTCAGATTTACGTTCTTCAGTCCACGTATCGTTAGGTACAAAGTCAGGAAAATCTGGATACAGCTTACCTTTTCCCTCGTACTCATACTTAGAAAAGCGGCATCTTTTTAAGTACTTGATCCATGTTGCTAAACTTAGTAAAAGAAAGAACAACAGATAGAACAATATCGGAAACGGAATGTAATCGAAGTACTTACTAAAGCCTTCATTATTTTTTAATGATTTTTCATAGCTTTTTGGAAGTCGATTATTTTCCTTCTTGTTTATGATTTCAGCTTTTCTAGACTCCGCTTTAGAAATACCTACTAGAATTTTGTTAAGGGCATCAGTATATTTCCCTTCTTTCATGTACGGTTTAGAATCATTTAGCAAGGAACTGGCCATAGAGTCAGTAAGCCAAATTGCTGCTTCGTTGGATGTTTCAATACGAAACTTCCTATCCTTTATAGCAATAGCAATTAAAATTCCACTGTTGGAATCTTGTTTCCCAACTTTCCATTTGCGTGCAACCTCATTGGCTACCTCTTCGATACTGGAACCGTCCAGAGTATCTACAATGTAAATACCTACTTGGGTTTCACTTCCAGCATTCATACTCTCTAACGTTTCTGCAACACTAGTGGTTAAATAACCGTTAGGATCGTAAATACCATTTAAAGGACGATCTGGAACAGCTATATTAGCCGCAACAAGAGGCAGAAAAAAGAATAAAGGGGTAATTAAGAGTATAAGTAACTTTTTCATAGAAGATACCCCACAAGACTAATCAGTTAAATTGACTTTAGGGACAACCTTTGCATCTTTCTCTGCTTCAATTAACTCAGCTCTTTGGAAACCAAACAAACTAGCTATCACACTAGTAGGAAAACGTCTAATGGTCTTATTATATTCTGTTGCAGTATCGTTATAATCTTTACGAGCGACAAACAAACGATTTTCAGATCCCTCAAGCTCTGAAATTAGAGAAGACACTTGTGTATCAGCTTTTAACTCCGGATAATTTTCTTGAACAACTAGCAATCGAGAAATGGCAGAAGTTAATTCGCTCTCCCCTTCATTTTTTGTTTCTGTATTTCCTGAGCCAATCTTAGAACGAGCATCCGCAATCTTTGTAAAGATGTCTTCTTCGTGCTTCATATATCCTTTTACAGAATTTACAACATTTGGAATTAAGTCAGCCCCTACGTTGAAGTGCAACTTCAATCTTCGAGTTAGCTTGTTTCACAGATTCATCTTTGCTAACAAGACTATTGTACGAACCTGTCAACACTATAATACTGATGAAGATAATTCCTACAGGAACTCCGATTAGAGCAATTAATTTTTTTGACATATTTTTTCCTATTTTCTATTGTTCATCATTTATCTACTATTTATCGATAATAAAAATTCCATTCTCTTTCATAATTGTTTCTATATTTATTATCTC
>OIEJ01000295.1_pt1 | contig 22146 bp, 28 predicted proteins | sample 1581791 | NCBI WGS metagenome assembly OIEJ01 (sample SAMN03281019, study PRJEB24777) | human gut metagenome | isolation source: fecal sample PR141 from 1 month old male Chinese infant, vaginal delivered... | place: Singapore | collected 2005-11-08 | reverse complement strand
AAACAACACAAGGTAAACCCTTGATACATGAGGCTTAAATCAGGTTACCGTAGTATAAAAACATACGGTAACCTAACGGTAAACGGTAACTAATTCATACCCTGTTGTAGTCATTTGACTTTCATCATTCATCCAAGAGAATCCGATATAATGTTTCGGTACATCTACTGAAGGGATGAATTTCCCTGAAGGTCTCATTTTTTTCTTCACCCAATTCTCAGGGATATTTTTTGCTAATTGTGTTTCAAATTTACGTTTTGTTAATTTTGTGACCCCTTCATCTCTGCACCATTCCTGATACAACCACCACAAAAACCTTGAAGGGAGACGGGTGGATTCAAATTTATCAAACCATTCATTGACGAACGCCTTAACCGTATCGTTGGATTCCTTGAAATCCTCCAAGGCCTCAATTGAGGCTTGCGGTTCAATGAAGCGATCGAATGAAATCTCAAGGGCTTTCTTCAGAACGTACTCAAGAACTTCCTCGCGATAGATGTAATCGTCCTTAATCGCCCAGTTATCTTCCTTGCTTGAAAATGATTTCTTAAACGGTACAATCGCAAACCGTCTATATGTACCATTGGTTTTATTTTTAAAACGTGGTAATTCATTCGTGGATTGAATGACAGTTTTTTTAAATACGGTTGTATAAGGTTGTTTGTTTTTTTCCTCGACTAAGACCGGCTCACCAGTCACGACAGAGTTGAAATTTGAAGATTCATCTACGTAGATACCAGCCTGCACATCGTCTCCGATGATAACAGTCTTACCTTCAATCATCGATAGAGCAAATCGCTCTGAAAATTGATTAAGTTTTAAGCTAGCCACATTTCGCATACCTACCAGATTGGTTATGAGTTGCTGAACAGTACCCTTACCGTCATTCCCCTCACCGACAAACCAAATAGATTTCCTGTAAGAGTAATTCCCATTCAGACTGGCTGAAATAACCTGCCAGATTAGTTCGACCAGTTCTTCATCTCCACTCATAAGGTCAAGTAACCAACTATCAATATCCCACCCGTCAATTACAGGCGATTTAGCAAAATGATCGTATTCTGTCCCGATGGTCGAGAATGCGACGAACTCATGTGTGAATGGTCGTAGTAATTTCTCTTTTTTATCGTATATCCCGTTCTTCACTAGGATAAACCTACGAGGGTCTTTGTATTCCCCTATCGGAAAATCACATGAGAACCCCTCATGTTGGTTTAACCGTGGAGTAGAAGCAAGCATGAAGAGAACATTCTTGGATTTTGCTTCACTAAAATTTGGCTCTAACAAACGAATAACCTTGTAAGCAAAACTAGGGTCTTTGTGATAATAACCTTTATCTGGATCATAGATTGCGACCCGTTCATTTGGTAGATTCACAATATATAAAATCTGTTCCATACCTTGTGCCACTGCTAATTCTGTTAAACGAGTAGGCGCTTTTTTATTTTCTTCTTTCGTACCATACTGGGTCTCTTCCCATTTGACGTTTTCGAGCCAGTTTTTACGATATTCTCGACAAGCTAGACGAATCTCACGCCAGTCATTTGCTTTCTCAATATAAGCTGGATGTTGGATAATGTTGCTTCGATATTCTTTTTTTAATTTCTCTAAATCAAGAACCACCTCTTCTATCCATTTCCTTTCTAACCATACTTTCAAACGTCATATCCAATTCATCCGTTGGCAGACTGTCTGGAGTATAGTGATTTGCTATCTTTGCTAGTAAATAAGTTGCATCCACATCCACACCACGCATTAGCAATCCACCTATGAAACTTGCCAAGGCGTTATTTCTACCACCTTTATCTCCCAAACCGAAAACGACTTGTTCAAATAGCTTAGCAGTTTTGCTTGAGAATTCCCCTCGACTATAATCAGTCGTAAAACTCATAGGTTCCTTGGGTTGTTTAGATGTTTGTAAGATTGAGATTATCTCAGCTGGTGCTTCAGCCATCTGTTCTGTGGACTTATCCCACTTATAACTTCCTTTGGCATTATTGCTAGGTGCAACCAAGACATAATTGTTTTTATTTGCCTTAATATCAATCCCTGGTTTTACTCGTATATCTTGACTTAACTCTATACCTTTTGGTTTTTTAAGGAAAATGTGCTTCCCACCGCTTGGTGTAGTAGCGGTTAAAGTCTTAGGGATATACTGAGACAATTCCCATTCTTTCAAAGACTCATAACCGTTCTCAGTCACCGATACGTCAATATCAATGACAAAGAAATCGGTTGTCCTCCATGCGATATTCGCATCGGGTTGTTCGTGCCAAAATCTTCGGATTTCATTCTCACTAAATGTTTTATCTTTAAATTTTGTGATTGCACGTTTGCTCTTTTTGTCTATTGGGATGACCGAGTAACCTAGTTTCTGATAATGAAGGGCATAATCTACCATCCCAACCATAGATTAGAATGGTAAATCTAAATCATCTGCTTTGGCTGGTGTTGGTTCAGACGATACTGCACCAGAATAAGGTGGCAATTCCGATTGCTCCATTTTCTTGATATTCAAGTTATCGTAGGTCTTACCGTTATATTCTGACTGTTCATTTTTTACAGTCACTTTCAACGTTTTACCAATGATAAGGCCTAAGAATTGTTCAATTGTATTTACTTCAACACCTTCAGGGATTTTAACCGCTTTAGAATATCGTTGCAATGCCCACTCTGGATATTGAAGAGTCTGTTTATTGATCCATACCTTATCAAAGATTAGGTTGTTACGGAATTTCTGTTGGAAATCATCCCGAATTTTAAGACGGATATCTAAGAAATCTGTTCCACTTTGACTTGCTGACTGTTCTGCTTGAGCTACAACTACTTCATATGTTCCGTCTTCGATAGATGAAAATTGTTCTGCTGCTTCATAATTTACTGAAAAAAGTGCCATGTTTATTATCTCCATAAATTTAATTCTTTTTGTTTGTGCCACAACCAACCTGGTTGATAGCCGTTGAGCAATCGGAATGCTTTCAATTCTGACAAGTTCTGACATTTTGTGTATCGTTTACCATAGGTCTTGACGCGTCGATACACTTTCGCTTCTTCTGTCTTGACCTCTATTTCTTTGCCTTGAATGGTAATAAATTCCATTCCTTGATTGATTTTTGTTAATTGAACATCTGATTTGTCCTGTTCAATGTCTTGAATGTTTTTCTTCTCAACAATCTCTGCCTTGCAGTATGGACAACAACCGTCCACTAGCTGGTCTCTCCAAAATGTCGCAAAACATTTCTCACATGTCACCGTTGAACGTTCCAAAGGTTTCTTTTTCTTCTTTGTACCGTCTAGCGTCCACTCCCTATCATCGTTTGGCAAACCGTGTCGAATGTGATTCCCAACGTGGTCTATCAAGATTGCTTTCTTGCCTTCTCTTGGATTTAAGGCCCTCATAGCGAACTGCAAATACAGGGAGAGCGAATCGATCGGTCGTAACATAATACAGACATCTACGTTTGGCAAATCAATTCCTTCTGTAAACAGATTGACATTGACCATGATTGTGAGTTCGCCTTCTCTGAATGCCTGCATATGACTCTCTCGTTCGCTCTGTGGCGTTTTTCCGGATACGACGGCTGATTGATAACCTTGCTCTATAAATCGCTTAGCGACCCTCTCAGCGTATTCTACGCTATGTGTATAAACGATAGCTTGTTTCCCTTTGGCTAACCTCTCGTAATGATCAATATAATCGCCATACGTTCCATTGAAACTAAACGCTGCGTCGATTGAATGGTTGGTAAATTCTCCTGACCTTTTTTTAAGTTTGGCCATATCCAATAGATTGATGGAATAATAATCAAATTCGGCTATATTTCCATGATTTTGAAGCCATCGGATGGATTTACCGACTACTAAATCATCTGCTAAATCGTGGAATCCCGAACCGTCCAATCGGATAGGTGTACCTGTGAAAAATAATTGAGTAGCATTACTGAAATAATTTAAGATTGTCTGATATTGTTTTGCTTTGATATGATGCGCTTCATCTACTAAGATTACATCGAATTGAGGCAATCGTTCTAACTTTCGTACAATACTCCCAACCGTTCCGATGATAACCTTATCGAGATTAACTCCTCCACGTTTAAAGGTCTCATAAACCTGCTCATTGATTTCTTTCCTGTGGCTGAAAAACAATACCGTCTTATCTTTATCTGTCGCATTTTTAGCGATATAAGACATCACGACTGTTTTCCCTGAACGGGGTGGGGATTGCACCATTATCTTTCGATTGCCTGCTTTCATGGATTTGATAACGTCAATTATCAGTTCCTTCTGGTAATCTCTGAGCGAAAAGCTCATCTACTTTACACCCCTTTCTATCGTCCAAACGATTCTTGGCATAGACGCTGGCGCTCGGTTGTAAAATGAATCCTCTCACTTCCTCACCGTCGTCTGTCGTTTTCTTGACTAAACGAGCGACTACATCTGTTAAACCAAGAAAGTTGTTTAAGATTTTGGAACGAATATCTGGCATGGCCCTGTTGTAAATCATGCCATTCTCATCTGACCACTGATCAGACGTTTCCCAAGCCGTGAATACAATCCGTTTATTTAATTGCAACAAGGCTCGTAGACTATCCAAAATCGTAAAATCGACCCTCTGGTAATCCGCCTGCGTTGGTACCCGATGGTTTTTTCCATCTCGGCCAAGATTGGCAAGACACGCTCTAAATAATTCAGATACGTTATCCACAACGATAGTATCGTATGGCTTACCTGCCCCTTGAAGTAATTCTTTCACGACAGTCAACCATTCATCCCAAATCTTATGTGTATCAACGTCTGCAATATCGATGTTAGGATTACCAGCTAACACTTTGGCTGATTTATCGATATTAATTACCAGTGTCTTCCCTGGAATGAATGAGATGGTAGTCGTTTTTCCAAAACCTGGATTTCCATAGATCAGGTAACAGGCATCATCGTTCGTAATTTCTGTTGCTTTTGTTATTTTCATCTTATACTCAAATTCTTTCTTTCAACTAAGCTGGCACCAATGATTTCAAGTCCGTTCTTCAAATCCTCTTTCAAACGTTTCTTGTCAGGTTTCCACGTTGCTACCTTGTAGGCTTCTGGCAAGACTGTTTCGTCTACTTCAACTGCTTGAGATTTGCGGAATGATACCTTGAAAAGTGGTGTATCCACACGTTCATGACCTGTCATGTTCATGCTTGCCGATAGTGTATCTTTCAAATGGTCTTTCTTCTTCTCATCTGCCTTGTTTAGTTCCGTCAAGCGTTTAATTTCCGCTTTACGAGCTTCAACATCCGCATCGATATTCTTCATAACCTTGATATAATTCTCAACCTTGGTTTCGTACTCAGTTTCCCAATCAATAGAATCCAAGGTATCTAGTTTGGTTTCTTCGTCTAGTTCCATGTTATAGATTTCAAGGTATTGTCCTGTTAGTTCATATAAACTGGCCATTATTTCGTTACCTCTTTCATTAGTTTATTTGCTTCTTTAATCAGCAAACGCATAACGTTGCTATCTGTTTCTTTCTCTGCTGCTCTTGTCAGCATATCTACCCACTCACGTCTAGTGTCATTCTTCCAATCAAACAACTCTGTGAGTGATTTCTTGTGGTTAAAGTAAGGCGAGTAGTCAATTGACTCATCTTCTAAGCGGACACATCTGCCTGCCTTGAGGTCTTTAAAAAGATTAACCCTCACATTACTATTTGAAGTTCCGACAACCTCAGCTACTTCATCATATGAGGCAGTAGGGTGGTCTTTGTAATATTCCCTAATTCGTTCCGCTTGAGTCATTTAATCATACGCCCTTCCTTTAAATTCATTTTTTATTTCCACGCTCTCACATTTCACACATTCAAGAGGTGGATAGTTATCATACCAATCAAACTCACGTCCACAATCTGCGCACGTACATTTCCATAAGTACATCATTTCCTCCTTAGTTTCAGTTGGAAATTCTCTGCTTCTAATCTCTTTCTTAAGGATTGTTCCTTTTGCAATTGCTTCTTGAGATCATCTATTTCATGTTGCATATGCGCCATCATCTCAAGGTCACGCATCTTCTCTCTACGCTTGCAAGTGGATAAATCCCACGCTTGTCTATCCCATACGATTTGCATATCGTACACTCCGTGGTTCTGGCAAAGCTAACGGCTCAGGTCGCAAACCTACAGGCGGTTCGTTGTCGTATGTGAAACCAGGAAACTCTCTGCGGATATTCTTACGGATTTCTTGGCGCTCAATCTCACGACCCATTTCAAGCAATTCATTACAAGCTCTAATCACTTGCGTGTCCTTTTCCTCTTGAAGTCGTCTTTCTTCAAGTTCCTGTTGCTCTCGTTGGTGTGCTAGGATTCCTGCGCTGATAAATCCTAAAATCACTGCACCAGTTCCTAAAGCTTGGTTTAACAATGGTGGTTCAAACATTTGTTCTCTCTCCTTACGCTCTTAATTTTCGTACTTCTTTCTCCAACTCCAAAATCTCATAAACATCATTGACATCGTACATGATATCTTTCCCTTGCTTACGAAATCTTAAGCCTTTGCGTTCTAACTTCTTAATATAGCCATGAGTGAAGCCGAACTTCTTCATCAAAGCTTGTTGATTGATTGGCATGCGATCATTCTCTAACTGCGCCTTGACCTGCTTTTCAGCAAAGGCCAGTAATTGGTTTGTGAACAATTCAGCACTTTCGCCGTCCAATCGTAATTGTAGCGTTATACCTTCCATTTTTTTACATCCTCTCAACTATGCGGGCAAGCATTTTTGTGATATAATGGTTTAAATTGTTTAATTAAGTGCCTGATTGCCATCAGGTGCTTTTTTGTGCTACTCAGTCTTCTTATCCTTCCTTCCCTCTTTTTCTGCTATAATGTAAGCAGAAAGGAGGACGACTTATGACTAAAATCTGATTTGGCACCTTATCTAAATGCAGTTACAAACGAAGATGGCACTCTTCTAATCTGCAAAACAGAACAAGGTGCATACATTGGCGATTTCAGCCCCACATGCGATGATGAAGATTTTGTGCTAACTTACGAAGATATTTCGGTCTCTTTATCTTTCGCACAGGTTCTCTCTGCAACTCTTTTGAGGGCTTAATAGCTGGTTTCAAATGGTCATTCATCCAAATGCTAAACAAAAACTGACACTGTCCAACCGTCTTTTTTGTTCTAGCGCTTGGGTGGATTTTTATTTGTCTGTAATCTTCCCATGCCAATTTATATCCATACCCTTTTAGAATTTTCGTAAACAATTCAAAAGGTACTTCAAATGTGACTTGGTCAAGTCCTGTCGATTTTACATAATCTTCAGGCAACTCGAATAGTTCTCTGTCTGTCATACTCTCTCCTTTCTTTTTGTTTAATTTGTTAAACATTTTCTTTAAAAAAAATCTTTCACTTGCTTATTAAAAACTACTGCTAATTTTTGAAGTGTTCGAATTTTCACTGTTGACGACTGACCTGATTCAATCAAGTGTATTGTTGTTCGAGAAACATTTGACTTCTCTGCAAGTTCCTCTTGAGACATTTTCTCTTTTTCACGCCATTGTCTTAAACGTTCTCCTTGCACGCACTCACCCCCTTATCTTAATTCGTCTAAGCTGACTTCCAGTGCATCAGCGATTTTGCACATATTCTTAAAAGAAATACGCTCGGTTTTGATATTTCTGATTGTATTTGGACTGATACCAGCTTTTTCAGCTAATGCCTTCTGTGTCATCCCTTTTTCAATCAACAAATGCTTAAACTTCTTCCACACACATTGCTCCTTTCCCAATATATTGTGTTTTAAACATATAAAAACACTATATATTGTTATTTAATTTAGATTATGCTATAATCATTCTTGACTAAGACCTCTCACGTTTTAGTCAAAAATTTCAATAGAAAGGAGAAGATAGTATGGCAAATACTCCAATAAAACCTGGAACAGATAATCAGGAACCTGGTCGCTATGTAGAGGTAGGACCTCGTGGCGGAAAAGTTACTCATGGTCATACCGCAACTATCGGAAAAGGTGATCGGCTCCCTCCGACATCTGCTAAAGGCAACGGCTGGAAAAAAGTCTAATCTTCGTTTGCGTACAATCGTTCAATGGTTGTACGCTTTTTCCATACACAAAAGCACATTCCAAAAATATTGATTTGAATCCATGCTTCGGCGTAATCTTTCCCATTGCTGGCATAATGAGTTATATAATGGTGAATCATTTCATTCCTCCCTCCCAAAGGCTAGTCATAATTTGGTCTTAGCCTTACGGCATATCCTGCAGCAGGAGTTGCAGCATCTAATGTGACTTCTGCTATTTTTTTTTGCTCCATCCTCTGTTTCAACAATTAGCCGTGTATAGAAGCGACTATCTAAAATGTTCCTCAGATTTGGTTTGAAACTATACGGATTTTTCTTTGGTCTCATTTCCTCACCCCCTTTCAAATGTGGTATAATCAAAATAAAACGATCGGAGAAATATTATGGAAATACCTCAAAATTTGATAACTCTAATAAGCATAGTCGCTACAGCTTTCGCAGCAATCGTCACTCCGTTTATAAGCATCTTGATTTCTGTCATAAACAATAGACACGACCTCAAAATAAAATCATTGGAAAAACAACATGAAATTTTAGAATATAGAAAAGGCACAATCATTGAATTTGTAGAACAAAACAGCAGATTGGCTTCTACTCTTATTTCTAAACTAAAAGATGGCGACCTGAATCATTACGATATTGATAAACTATACCAACTAGCTTTTTCTTCCTTGTTAGCCTCTAAAACTCAAGGCATTATCACCGAAATAGAAGGATATTTAACTTCTCTACATTCAAATGACAACATTGAAGAAAAACGAATGACTTTATCAGATTCAATCACTGATATCTTTACTTACTTGTCCAGCGAAATATCCAAATTAACCAGAACACAATATGAAATAATGGAAGAACTACGAGAAACCGTGAGTGCCCCTCCGAAACTTTTCGGATTCCGACGAAAAGATAAACAAGATTCGACGCAATCACAAGAAGCGAACATGCGTAAAAAACAAGATCTATATCGGTCATTATAACTTTCTCCTTCCTACTCCTTGTCTTTTTTATCACATCGGTATTCCACTATCTTACGGATAGTAAAAGACACAATCACAAATCCTGCTAGGATTATCAAACCAACATTTTCATCCATTGCTTTTCACGGCAAATGATGGTACACTATCAAGTAGAGGTTGGGGCATTGCCCCTTTCTCTACTTTTTGTTTTGAAGCTTACGTTTGTGTTCTAAGATTTGTTTGTGCCACAAACGTGCTTCTCTGACTAAGCCTAGTGCCAAGATGACGGTTGCAGTGTCCTTGGTTGCTAGGCTTTTTATGATGTGTTCCATCATTCGCCTTACCTCCTTTTCTTTAAGCTTGATTATAGTTTAACACATTAAACATAAAATGTCAAGTGTGTTAAACAAAAAAATTTACTTTTTTTATTTAAAGATGTATAATAGATTAAACAATATATAGAAAGGAGTTTTTAAATGAAGTTAGGAGAATTGCTAAAATCATATAGAACAGAGCATAAATTATCAATGGATGCTTTTTGTGAATTATCTGATTTAACAAAAGGATATATTTCTATGCTTGAAAAAAATGAACATCCGAAATCGAAAAAGCCCATTGTCCCATCTTATGACACAATAGAAAAAATTGCTAAAGGAATGCAAATTTCTACAGAAGATTTAATTGATATGCTTGATGATGATCAAGAAATTCAAATCAACGCTACTCCATCTCTTCTCTCAAAATCCCCCATCCAATCCATCTACGACAAACTAGAACCGCCTAGACAGGGGAAAGTCCTAACCTATGCCGAGAGGCAACTGAACGAGCAGAAAAACGAAGAAGAAACGAAGATAAACGAAGTATCGGAAGTTATCAGCTTGTATCAAGTTGAGGTAGTATCTGAGACGGCAGCGGCTTGTGGATTCAACTATGGATTTGGTTACGACGATACAGACAGAGAGACTATAGAGGTTGACGAGCAACCACCACGTCACGATATTGCGACTAAGGTCAGCGGAGACTCCATGCAACCTGACTATCAAGACGGAGACATTCTCTATTTAGTAGACAAAGGACTGACCACCTACAACGGAGATTTAGCAGTTATCGCATACGGAGACCGTTCTTACTTTAAGAAGATATACACCGAAAACGGACGCTTACGCCTAGTATCGCTCAATGACAAGTACGAAGACATCATCCTAGACTTCCCACCAGCCGAAGACACACACATCAAGATTTATGCAGTTGTTGGAGTGTATAGAAGGGAATGAAACTAACTGTTTCCATTTTGGAAATAGTTGGCAATAATAAAAATAAAATTAACAAAAAACTTGACAAAAACAACAAAAGACTCTATAATGAAATTAATCTAAGTGAATGCTCCCCCCTGGGAGCCTAGAAGAGTCTTTGTATCTATACAGAGGCTCTTTTTGATTTACGGAGGAGAGATATGGAAACAAAACCTTTTAAAACATTTCGAGAGCAGATAGAACTCCTAAAATCTCGAGGGCTTACCATCCGAGATGAAAACAGGGCAATCAGCATTTTATCGACATACAGCTATTACGAAATCATAAACGGCTATAAAGAAATTGGTATTGAACAAGGAGAGAAATTTAAAGAGGGCGCAACATTTGAAAAACTCGTAGACTTTTTCCTCATGGACAAAAGCATACGAACAAATATCAATCTAGCATTACAAGAAATCGAGGCTCATCTTAGAACCGTTCTTTCCTACGTAGTAGCAGAACATTACACTGCAGACCAAAATAAATACCTTCAAAGAGAGAACTATGAACGAGGTGCTAAAAAATTCAAAGAGTCTGAACGTTCTAAGTTTCTACGTAAATGCTATAAAATCACCCAAGATAAGACTCAACCATATAAACATTATCGAGAAAAGCATGGCAACGTACCGCCTTGGATTCTTGTTAAAGGGATGACTTTTGGTCACCTAATCACTTTTTATAAACTACAAAAGTCGCATATAAAGACAGAAGTTATTCAGCGCATGACAGGACTAGACAAAGAAAATATAGATAATGATATTAAACAATTGTTTATCAATGTATTTTACTTCTTACTCTCCTATCGAAACAGATGTGCCCATCTTGGAAGAGTTTATAACTTCACAACAGAAAAGAACAAAATCAATTACAATAAATTCTTTCACAATCGATTGCACATCACAGAAGAAGATTACAAGAATGGGCAAGGACAAAACGGTTTGAGAACACTCATATTTTCCCTAACCTTATTCAAAACTTGGGGTCCAGTATCACCAGTGGGATTATTGAACTTCCAGATTATGGAAGCTATCAACTCCTATCTGTTGAAATATCCAGAAGATAGAGATTATATAAACCAACAAATAGGCGGTGAACTTATTCCTATCGTCTAAACAAAAAATCCCCACACTCGCCATCGCCAAACTTTGAGCGTGAGGATTCAACTTTCCATCAAGCAAGCAATGGAAAGGATGATAAAAAAATACAACTATAGTTTATCATAAGTTCTACACCTTTTCAACTATGCGGGCAAGCAATCGAAAAGAAAGGACTTTTTTATGATAAAAAAATACATTACAAAAAAAGGAGAGACTAGATACCTCTTTCAAACATACCTGGGTATAGACCCTGCTACTGGAAAAGAAAAACGCACAACACGACGTGGGTTTAAAACCATTAAAGAAGCTAAAGCAGCCGAACGTGACCTTCTCTTAGACGTTGAAGAGAATGGTTTTTCAAACAATGAAGATTTCCAGAACCCTACTTTCGCTGAAGTCGCTGAGTTGTGGCTTGATAGCTATAAAAACACTGTAAAACCAACAACATATCAGCATGTTAAGGACATGCTTGATGTAATGATCGACTTGTATTTTACAGATATGAAAATCCAGCAAATCAGTGTAGCTTATTGTCAAAAGGTTGCTATCAAGTTGAGCAACCGCTATATCTTATACACAAATTACTACTCTGTTATTAACCGTATTTTCAAGTATGCTACTTCTATTGACATCATTAAGTCAAATCCCTTGGATAAGATCATCAAGCCCAAAAATAGGCCCTTAAAGGCCAAAGAGAACCACTATACAAAACAGGAGTTGACGGAGTTTCTTAAAGTTTGCAAAGCAAATTGTAAGCCTGTAGAATACACTTTTTTCCACTTACTCGCTTTTTCTGGATTAAGAAGCGGGGAAGCTATCGGCCTCATGTGGTCAGATGTCGACTTTGAAAATAAACGATTGAACATTTCTCGGACTGCTGTCGTTGTTAATAAAAAACAAACTGTTCAAGATCCTAAAACCAAAAGGAGTAAGAGGGTTATCACTTTAGATGATGAAACTCTAAATGTATTGAAACTCTGGAAACGTCAGCAGGTAAAAGAATATTTCCAAGCTGGAAAAGCATACCAACACGATTCGAATTATATATTTACGAATAACAGAGGGGAATGGCTTTTGACTGCAACTATGAAAGTGAAGCTCAAAAGATTCTTATGTAAGCACAATGAGCTTAAAAAAATTACGCCTCACGGTTTTAGACATACACACGCTTCTCTCCTGTTTGAAGCTGGTCTTACAGCCAAAATCATTTCAGATAGACTCGGTCACAATAATGTTCAAACCACTCTTGATATGTATACTCACATCAATGATAATCAACGTGTTGAAGTCGTTGATCAGCTCATGGATTTCATCCGCTCCAGCTAAAAATCATGTCGTATTCAATATCGTATTCACTTTTGGTTAACATGATAGAAACCCACTGATTTCAAGTGGTTAGCAAGTCGTGTACTATTTATATCACAATTATAGAAAAAAAGTTAGTTTTGCTTCCACTTTTGGAATTAAAAACTAACTTTTTCATTTAATTTTCTAAATTCTTTTGGATTTTCTGATTAGAGCAGATTGTCAATCAAGTCATCGACTTCATCTTTTTCGGCTTGAGGTGTGATCTCAGTAATCATAATTCCAGCCACTGCTCGCTCAACCAAGCCTTCAACATCCATACGCGCTTCGTACTGCTCTGCATTCTTAATCTTAGGATTTGTTTTCGGACGGTCAGGTGCAAAAATAGTACAACAGTCTTCAAAAGGCTGGATTGAAATGTCAAAGGTATCAATTTCCTGGGCGATGTCAATGATTTCCAACTTATCCATGGTCACAACTGGACGGATGATGGGAGTGTTGGTCACAGCGTTAATAGCCTGCATACTTTCAAGAGTTTGACTGGCTACTTGGCCTAGACTTTCCCCATTGATAATAACCAAACCATTTCGTACCTCACGAATACGGTCGGTAATCCGCATCATAAAGCGACGAGTTAGAGTCATCAAGTAAGCTTCTGGCGCTTTGGCTTTGATTTCCTCTTGAATCTCTGTAAAAGGAACTTCGATAAACTGGATATTTCCCCCAAACTTGGTCAATTTACGGGTCAAGTCCTGCGCTTTCTTGAGGGCACCGGGACTAGTATATGGTGGACTAGCGAAGTGAACAGCCTCGATGTCCACCCCACGTTTCAAAGCAAGATAACCTGCTACAGGTGAATCAATCCCTCCCGACAACATAAGCATACCTTTACCTGAAGTTCCAACTGGCAAACCACCAGCCCCACGAATAGTTTCATAAGAAAGGTAGGCTGCCTCTTCTCGAATCTCCACTTGGAGATTGATATCAGGACTTTTCATTTGAGCTTGCACATTTGGAATGGCTTCAAAAACAGCTCCTCCAAGAGTTTGGTTGAGTTCACGACTGTCGAGTTCAAAGTTGTGGTCGCTACGCTTGCTAGAAATCTTAAAGGTCATGCCTTCCTTGTAGATGTCCTGCATAATCTCTTGGACAGAAGACTTCAGAACTTCTACAGATTTTTCAACCTTATATACTGGAGAAAAATTTTGAATCCCGAAGACTTGCTTGAGTGATTCTGCTACTGCTGTGTAATCTGCTCCATTGAGGTAAGCATGGGCACGGTCGCGATCTGCCGTTACCTTAACTTGGGGATAGATAGACAAAACGTCTGAAATATTATTGCGAAGTTTATTGATGAAACGCATACGGTTTTTGCCCTTGGTTGACAGCTCACCGTAGCGAATCATAATTTCTGAATACTGCATGAATGCTCCTATCTTACTTTTCTAGTTTGATTGTAAATCAATTTTAGCTTGGTCAAGAACTGCTCGACCTGACTCATATCATTTTCAAGGTCTAGGCTAAGACGCACAGCTGACTGAGCCTTATCTTTATCTACTCCCATGGCAATCAGGGTTCCGGCTGGTTTCCCTGCCTTGGACGAACAAGCAGAGGTCGTTGAGATAAAAATATCATAGTCTTCAAAGGCGTGAACGATGACTTCACCACGAACACCCTTGATTCCAAAAGTCAGAATATGAGGGGCAAAGTCTTCCTCATCTGAAAAGACAAAAATATCTGGATAGTCCAGAAGGGCTTGGCGGATCACTGTCTTCATTTGCCCAGTTTTGCTAGTAAAAATATCTAGCTTTTCTATAGACAAACGAAGAGCCTTGGATGTCGCTGCAATCCCTGCCACATTTTCAGTAGTCGACCGATAATCACTCTCCTGACCACCACCAGTCAACAGAGGCGTAATCTTCTTGCCAGACTTGATATAGACAAAACCAACACCTCGAACTCCGTGGAACTTGTGACTAGAAAAAGTCGCGAAATCCACTCGTTCTGTCAGATACTTTTCAGTCGGAATCTTGGCAAGCGCCTGAACCGCATCAACGTGGAAGGAAATAGTCGGCTTGTCTGCTAACAGTTCTGAAATAGCTTGAATAGGTTGAATAGAGCCAATTTCATTGTTCACAGCCATGACGGAAACGAGGGTCGTATCAGGTCTTATCAAATCTGCTAACGCTTCAACATCCACAAATCCTTTGTTATCAACTGGAGCAAAATCCACTTCAAAACCTTGAGATTTCAACCAAAGGGCTGACTCTTTGACTGCAGGATGTTCAATGGCTGATACAATGATGTGCTTTCCAAACTGAGCCTTTTCAAAGGCCACACCCTTGATGACCCAGTTATCTCCTTCTGTCCCACCAGAAGTAAAGAAGATTTCATCGCTTTTCTTACCGATTAAATCTGCAATCTGTTGGCGAGAAGCCTCTAAGATTCGTGTTGCCTGGTCTCCCAAACGATGGAGACTAGATGGATTTCCTAAAATTTTTGAAGCCACCTGCATATAAGTTTCAAGTGCTTCAGGATAGGGCTTGGTCGTCGCCGAATTATCAAAGTAAATCATGTTTTCTCACGCTTTCTAAAATCACTCCTTCTATTGTATCATGAAACGAAGCCTGCGACAAGAAAGGGCATTTCCTCTTTTTTTAAGATTTTTTTAAAGAAATGAGGTATAATAAATTTTAATTAAAGGAGAGAATGTATGTCTAATTATCGTAGAACTTCAAAACCAAAAACAGAACACATCAAAAAAGGCTTTACAGTCTTTCAAAAAACCGTCGCTACTATCGGTAGTATCCTTGGCTTAATTACCGCAAGTATCACTATCATGAACGCCTTGGATAATAACAAAAATACTAAAAAAGAACCTGCGACAACCCAGACGACAACCATTGTCAAAGAAATCCAAAAGGAATCCCCTAAGGAAAACACCAGTCCAACTAAGGAAACTAACACTAGTCAAGAAAAAGCACAACAAGAAGAAACACCAAAAGCTAGCGTCAAGGAAGAGAAAAAAGAAGAGCAGAAAGCATCAACTCTGGATTCTTCTACTCCTGCTCCTACTCCAAGTAAGCCTGCCGCTGATAATGAAAAACAGTCCAATAATACTCCAACTTCAGAAAATAAAAGTAATCAATAATCACTAAAATAGCCTCCTTCCAAACTTGGAAAGAAGCTATTTTTTATTGTTGTAAAACTTTTCTTGGTTTGGTACCTTCAGCTGGACCAATGACACCTGCCATCTCCAGTTCTTCCATAAGGCGGGTCGCACGGTTAAATCCAACTGACAAACGACGCTGAATCATGGATGCGCTGGCTTTCTGGGTTTCGATAACTAAAGCCTTGGCTTCCTCAAAAAGCGGATCTCCACCAGATTCACCATCTGAAAATTCTCCTTCATTTTCAGAAACCTCACCGGGATCAAAACTCTCATCGTAGTCCGCATCTGCCTGAGCCTTAATGAAGTTTACGATGCGTTCAACATCATCATCTGAGATAAAGGATCCTTGCAGACGAACTGGATGATTTTCATCAATCGGTTTAAAGAGCATGTCTCCTCGACCAAGCAGTTTTTCTGCTCCATTTTCATCCAAAATCGTACGGGAGTCTGTTCCTGATGAAACCGCAAATGCGACACGAGATGGGACATTGGCCTTAATCAAACCAGAGATAACATCAACGGATGGACGCTGGGTTGCAAGAATCATGTGGATGCCAGCAGCACGCGCCTTCTGTCCAAGACGAATGATGGCATCTTCCACTTCCTTGCTGGCCACCATCATGAGATCAGCCAACTCATCTACAATCACAACAATGAGCGGTAGCGGAATCTGCTTGTACTCAGACTGGGCATTGAACTCTTCTACTTTAGCATTAAAGCCTGCAATATTCCGAACTCCCACCTTGGCAAAGAGTTCATAACGATTTTCCATCTCATCCACAACCTTTTGCAGAGCCTTGCTGGCCTTACGTGGATTGGTCACAACTGGAATCAAGAGGTGGGGAATATCATTGTAAACAGACAACTCAACCATCTTGGGATCGACCATCATAAATTTAACTTGGTCAGGTCTCGCCTTCATGAGAATGCTAGCAATAATGCCGTTAACGGCTACTGACTTACCTGATCCCGTTGAACCTGCGACTAGCAAGTGGGGCATTTTAGAAAGGTCAAAAGCTCTTGCGGTTCCATTAACAGCCTTCCCTAAAGGAATTTCCAAGAGATTTTCTGCTTTCGTTTGAGATTGTTCCCATAGTTCTCGGAAAGAAACTGTCGCAATCTCAGAGTTGGGCACTTCGATTCCGACTAGGGATTTCCCAGGAATGGGTGCTTCAATTCGGACATCCTTGGCTGCCAAGGCTAGAGCGAGGTCATCTGCTAGATTAGAAATGCGGTTGACCCGTACACCCACTGCAGGCTTGACTTCATACTTGGTCACTGAAGGTCCAATTTCAGCCCGTTCAACTGTTACCTTGATACCAAAGCTAGCAAAGGTTTCTTCTAGGATTTTGATGTTTTCACGAACGATTTTCTTCTCTTTAGACTGGTCTTTGGGTTTATCTGGGGCAAAGAGTTGTAAGCTTGGAAGTTTGTATTCGAGGGCTTCCTTGGCTGAAAAATCGACCTGAACATCTTCATCATCAGAGCCATCTTCCCGTTCAGGGAATTCAAGTTCAGCTTGAGGCAGGATGATTTCTGGTTCCACCCACTCTTCTTCTGGAACAGGAGGAACGTCAAGTACAACATCATCAGTCAGAATTTCACCCGTTTCCATATCAATAGGAGGCAAATCAAGTAAGGCTTTTTCAGCTTCTTCTTGTTCTAATCTAGCCTCTTTCTCAGCCTTTTGGCGAGCTTTTTCTTCTTGTTTGACAAAGCGTTCCTCTTTTCGACGCTCATGACCTTCCCGCCATTTAGCAAAGCCTCTACTGAAAAATTCAGCAACATCATAAACAGACCAAGAGCTGACTAGGAGAGCACCCACTAAAATCAAGATAGAACCAATAAAGTAAGTACCGATATTTGAGAAGAGAAAGGCTGTTGGCACATAGAGTCCAACACCAATCAAGCCCCCACCAGCAAAACTGGTCGTTCGAAAACCAGTCAAATCCGTCACAACCTGAGCTATGGTTCCTTTTAATATCGACTTGTCCAAACCATATTGCCAAACTAAGTAGGCCTCAAAAATTAAGAGCAAACCTGCAAATATGGTGAAAAAGCCAGATAGGAGCCCTTCCTGTTTTCGTATCCACTTGAAAAAGAAGAGATAGAGTAGGATACCAAATATTGCCAGATAAGCTAGGCTACCCACCAGTAAGCGAATTAAATTGTAAAGGGTTATACCTGCAGCCCCTAATTTGAAGGCTGCGAAAATCAATAAAATCGCGATTCCCAACGAAATCAACATTCGTTGAATCGCTTCTTTTCTTTCGAGTTCTGCTTTAGACGGTCTCCGTCTTGTTTTACTTGTATTCTTGTTTACCATTCTTTTATTATACCATATTTGACAGACATTTCGAAAAGAGAAAAAGACTGGATCAAACAGTCCAATCTTTTCATTTTCTACCTAAGTTTTATGCTTGAGGTTTGCGTAGGTAACCATAAACCACACCACTTACAATTGCTCCTACTAAGACAGAAACAAGGTAAAGGAGGGCATTTGAAGTAAGAGCGATAACGAAGATCCCTCCGTGTGGCGCCATGAGTTTGATCCCAGTAAGACCAACAAGGCCACCTGCTACTGCTGAACCAAGGATGAAGCTTGGGATCGCACGAGCTGGGTCTGCTGCACCAAATGGAATCGCTCCCTCAGTGATGAATGACAAGCCCATGATGATGTTTGTCAAACCAGAGTTGCGTTCTTCCTTAGTAAATTTATCTTTGAAAAGAAGAGTTGCAACAAAGATTGCAAGTGGTGGTACCATTCCTCCAGCCATAACTGCTGCCATAGCCACAGAACCACCTGAAGAAACAGTCGCTGCAAGCGTACCTGTACCAAAGACATAGGCTGCTTTATTGACTGGTCCACCCATGTCAACAGCCATCATTCCACCAAGAACAATACCAAGAAGGACAGCTGAACCTCCTCCAAGACCGCCTAGGAAGTCATTCATAGCAGTGTTGATTGCTGCCATTGGGATGTTAACAGCTAGCATGACAAATCCAGTCAAGATTGTTCCAAGAAGTGGTAAGAGAAGGATTGATTTAGCACCTTCAAGTGAACGAGGAACTTTGACATATTTCTTGATAGCAAGAACCAAAGCACCTGCGATAAATCCACCCACAAGGGCACCTAGGAAACCTGATGAGACACCTGCAAGAGTTGCAGTTGCTTCACCACCAGCGGCATAAGGAATTTTACCAAAGGCAAAACCTTCTTTAGCAATAGCACCAGCCACGAAACCTGCTACCAAACCTGGTTTTTCAGCGATAGAGTAGGCAACATAACCTGCAAAGACTGGAAGCATCAAACCAAAGGCAGCGCCACCAATTTTCATGAACATAGAAGCTAGCTCATGGTAAGAACCAAGATTGCCAAGGTTTTCATTTGGAACACCCAAAGCACCGTCAATCAAGAAGGCAAGGGCAATCATGATACCCCCACCGATAACGAATGGCAACATTTGAGATACACCACTCATCAAGTGTTTGTAGAAGGCACCGCCAAGGCTTTGTTTTTCGTTGCTTGCTGTTGCAGCTGCACCATTAGCGGCACGGTAGACTTCAGCATCTCCTGAAAGAGCCAAGTTAATTAACTCTTCTGTCTTACGGATACCGTCAGCAACTGGACGATTGATCAATGGTTTGCCATCGAAACGATCCATTTCTACTGCCTTGTCTGCTGCGATGATAACAGCTTTAGCCTTACGAATGTCTTCCGCAGTTAGTTGGTTACCAACACCGCTAGCACCGTTGGTTTCGACCTTGATACCAACCCCCATTTCAGCAGCCACTTTTTGAAGGGCTTCTTGAGCCATATAAGTGTGGGCGATACCTGTTGTACAAGCTGTAACAGCAACGATAAAGTCACCAGATTCATTAGCAGGCGCTTGAACAGGTTCCTCAGTTTTTTCTGAAGCTTGGTCAAAAAGTTCGATAACTTGATCAGCTGATGTTGCTTGGCGAAGTTTATCAGCAAAGCCGTCTTTCATCAAGTATTGAGACAATTCTGCCAAGGCTGCTAAGTGAGTGTCATTAGCACCTTCTGGAGCTGCAATCATAAAGAAGAGGTCAGTTGCTTGTCCATCCAAGCTCTCATAATCAACACCCTTATTTGATTTAGCAAAGAGAACTGTCGCTTCTTTGACAGCAGCGTTTTTGCTGTGAGGCATAGCGATTCCGTCACCCAAACCTGTAGAAGTCAGAGCTTCACGCGCCAAAATTCCTTCTTTAAAAGTTTCAAAATCTGTCACATAACCGTGGTCTGTCAAGCTTTTAATCATCTCCTCGATGACAGCAATTTTTTCAGTTGCCTGCAAATCTAGCAACATGACATCTTTTCTCAATAGGTCTTGAATTTTCATCGTTTTTCTACCTCAACTTTTTCATATGTTTCTTTAATAAATTCTGCCGTTGCCAAGTCATCCGAGAAGGTCGTTGCCGTTCCGCAAGCCACTCCCCATTTGAAAGCTTCTACTGCGTCTTTTGATTTGACAAATTCACCTGTAAATCCAGCGACCATAGAATCGCCAGCTCCGACAGAATTTTTGACCGTTCCTTTGATTGGTTTAGCAAAGTAAGCTCCCTCAGATGTGACAAGAAGGGCACCATCACCAGCCATAGAGATAATGACGTTTTGAGCACCTTTAGCCAGTAACTCACGAGCATATTTCTCAATTTGCTCTAAACTGTCGAGTTTAACCCCAAAAATCGCTCCAAGTTCATGATTGTTTGGTTTGACCAAAAGTGGCTGGTAGTCCAAACTATCAATCAAGGGCTGTCCTTCAAAGTCACAAACCACTTGCGCACCCGTCTGACGTGTCAAGGCAATCAAATCCTTGTAGATGACATTGCCTAAATTTTTAGCACTTGAACCCGCAAATACAACCGTGTCTTCTGCAGTCAAACTAGACAAAATAGCTTTCAATTCTTCTAACTGGGCTGGTTCGACAGTTGGACCCGTTCCGTTGATTTCTGTCTCTTGGTCTGCTTTGATTTTAACATTGATACGAGTATCTTCTGCCACTTGGACAAAACGTGTCTCAATTTCTTCATCAGCCAAAGTATCTGTGATAAATTTACCAGTAAAACCTCCGATAAATCCCGTCGCTGTATTGGGAATACCCAAGCGTTTCAAGACACGACTGACATTGATTCCTTTCCCACCAGCAAACTTATCATCACTGTCCATACGATTGACACTACCGACTTGGACTTGGTCCAAGCGCACGATATAGTCAATGGATGGATTGAGTGTGACTGTATAAATCATACTTCTATTACCTCCGTTTTCTCCTTAATAGCCTGCAAGAGCTCATGCCCTTGACTTGTGATAACAATAGCTCGTTTGAGTGGTGCTACCTTGGCAAAGCAAGTTTGTCCAATCTTAGACGAATCCACCAAGACATAAGTCTGTTTGGCATTTTCCAAAATAGCTCGCTTCACAGCCCCCTCCTCCATATCAGGAGTCGTATAATAGCCATCGTCCACACCATTCATCCCGATAAAGGCACGGTCAAAGTGCAATTGGTTAATCTGGTTAAGAGCAACGCCCCCGATGCTCGCATCTGTTGCCATCTTGACACTTCCTCCAACCATGACAGTTGGAATCTGCTTTTCAACCAACTGAGCGGCATGGTGAATCGAATTGGTCACGACTGTGACATTTTTATTAACCAATTCATGAATCAAAAAGGCTGTCGTTGTTCCAGCATCGATAAAGATGACATCTTGTTCCTTGATGAGAGAGGCTGCTTTCTGAGCTAACAACTTCTTCTCTTGAAGGTTTTTGACAGATTTTTCTTGAATGGTTTCTTCTTCCTGCAAGGAATGGGGCAATTCTGCTCCACCATGCACACGACGAAGCTTGTTTTCTGCTTCCAACTCATCTAAGTCTCTTCGAACCGTTGATTCTGACGTTTCTAGCAAACTAACTAATTTTTCTAGAGAAACTACATGATGTTGATTTAACTCCTCTAAAATCAGCTGCTTCCGCTCTGTTTTTAACACCGAATCACCTCCTGTTATCGTTTACACTATTCATTCTATCACACTTTCTTTCAAAGTCAAGCATTTTTTATCATTTTCTTTCAAATTCTATCATTTTTTCTTATTTCCAGAATTTTTATTGCAAGATAAGAGCCTTTATGGTAGACTATTTGAGTAAGTATTGGAAGATTACTCAAGAGGCTTAAGAGGCCGTGTTGGAAACGCGGTAGGCGTGTAAAAGCGTGCGTGGGTTCGAAT
>OIEJ01000286.1_pt1 | contig 22660 bp, 18 predicted proteins | sample 1581791 | NCBI WGS metagenome assembly OIEJ01 (sample SAMN03281019, study PRJEB24777) | human gut metagenome | isolation source: fecal sample PR141 from 1 month old male Chinese infant, vaginal delivered... | place: Singapore | collected 2005-11-08 | reverse complement strand
GCATAGAATTCTAATATTTTGTAACTATAGTTTTCTTTCTCCATTTTTTTCTCTAAATTTTTGTATAATAGTCTTAGAAGTATATAAGGAGACTATTTATGGAAAACCTATATCCATTTGGAGCTACATTTAAGTACCTGCGCGAAGCACGAGGACTCAGCCTAAAGGAAGCCGCCTCAGATATCGTATCACCACAGTTCCTAAGTCAATTTGAAAAAGGAGAAAAAGGAATTTCACTTGAAAACTTTGCCAAACTGTTAATTGTTATCGGAGTTGAATGGAATGATTTTGTTCTCGCCTATGCAAATAAAGGCGGAGACTGCTTAGAATTACCTGCTATTGAATTTGGCAAGCATGTGGTTCATGAAGAAGATATCCTCACTTACATTGAAGAATACGAAAAATTATTTGATGTCTATCTAAAAGACAATCCACTTCAAGCAGAGATGATTTTCAAATCTATTAAATTAAGACATTATCCAACCATAGCAAAGAGTCCAGAAACTGTTGCTAGGATTCAAAACATTATCAATCATTTAATGAAATCGGATGTCTTTAATAGTATCGAACTTGAAATTTATCGCGTCATCGTCAATCATTCTCCTATGGAACTTATTGACCATATGACCAAACAATTATTACTTATGTACAAAGAAAGTGCCAATACTGACACCTACATCCGTATTTTAAATGCTCTCACTTTCTCCGTAAAATACTTCTCTGAACTAGGGTACTATCAAAAGGCTGATGATATTATTAAAAAAATTAAATCACTTCAGACCTTCGAACGAGGATATCTGGCTATTCCCCTCATGTTCCTAGAAGTTGAACATATTTACAATCAATTTAGATGGAATAAACCTGAGGCTATTCCCCTAGCCAAAAATCTATTTAATTATCTTCAAAGCGCAAAATTTATTGATCAGCAATACTACTCTAATTTTATCAACGCCTTCACCTATCATTGCCACGCATTAAATAAGACTGGTATTGATTTGTTCTAATCGTAAAAAAAGTTGCTCCATTTTAGGAACAACTTTTTTACTTATAATTAAAAGTCTCCCCAGCCAGCTTATCAGCTAGCTTGGGAAAGAGAGTATAAAACTTATGGGCTAGGTTCAACAACATCGGAAGATTGAGTTCTCGTTTGTTTTTTCCCATAATCTTGACAATCTTTTTAGCAACTGCATCTGGCTCTAGCAGGAAGCGGTCAACCGACTTGAGATAGGTGCCATCTGGGTCGGCTTGGTCGAAAAATCCTGTTCGGATTGGCCCTGGATTGACTGTCGTTACGTAAACACCATGAGGCATGAGTTCGAGACGCAGAGCATTTGAAAAACCAATAGCCGCAAACTTGGTCGCTGAGTAAAGACTAGACTTGCCAGTAGCAATCAAACCAGCCATGCTGACAATATTGATGATATGGCCTTTTCGACTTTCCTTCATTCGAGCCGCAAGGCAACGAGACAGATTCATCAGGGCAAAGGTATTGACCTCGAACATCTGATGAATATCTTGGTCAGAAATCTGGTCAAATTCCTCAAAAATCCCGTAACCAGCGTTGTTAATCAAGACATCAATCTTGCCATAGCGGAGATAGAGGTCTGCTACCAGAGTTTCTAGGGCTGAGTCATCGGTAATATCGATTTCAATCCATTCTGCATGGGGGTGCTTTCCGTAGAGTTGGGCTAATTTTTCCTTATTTCTACCAAGCAAGATGAGTTGGTCATTGGGCAGGAGTTTGACCATTTCTTGGGCTAGACCACCGCTAGCTCCTGTAATGAGAATAGTAGGCATACTGTTCCTTTCTCAAGCTTTTAGATTTCCACTTCTTCCAAGTCTTTGACCACATGGACGTTTTCAAAGACACTAGCAGCGTCTTTCTTGAGTTTGCTAATATCTTTTGAGAGAAAACGGGCACTGATATGGTTGAGCAAGAGGCGTTTTGCACCTGCTTCTACTGCTACTTGTGCAGCTTGCATGTTAGTAGAGTGGCCATGGTTACGAGCAATTTTTTCATCACCCTTGCCATAAGTCGATTCATGGACAAGGACATCGGCATTAACAGCCAGACGCACACTGGCATCCGTTTTTCGAGTGTCTCCTAAAATAGTGATAATTTTACCTGGACGTGGGGCTGAGATATAGTCTGCTGCCTTGATTTCAGTCCCATCTTCAAGAACAACGTTCTGACCATTCTTGATTTTCCCAAAAAGTGGGCCAAATGGGACACCAGCAGCCTTGAGCTTTTCAGCATCCAGCGTTCCTTCTAGATCCTTTTGGATAACACGATAACCAACACAAAAAATAGTGTGATCCAGCTCCTCTGCATACACCGTAAATTTATCAGTCTCAAGGATTTTTCCTAAAGAATCTTGGTCAAACTCATGAAAATGAATGCGGTAAGGCAGGCGCGAACCTGACACACGAAGGCTGGTTAAGACAAATGACTTGATTCCTTGCGGTCCATAAATTCCCAAATCTGTCTGCTCTTCATTGGCCTGAAAGGCACGGCTAGAAAGGAAACCTGGCAAGCCAAAAATGTGGTCTCCATGTAGGTGGGTGATAAAGATTTTGCTGACCTTACGTGGTCGAATTGTGGTTTCCAGAATGCGATTTTGCGTACCTTCTCCACAGTCAAAGAGCCAGACTTCGTTAATCTCGTCCAAGAGTTTCAGGGCGAGACTGGAGACGTTGCGGGCTTTAGAGGGCTGGCCAGCCCCCGTTCCTAAAAATTGAATATCCATTCGATACTTTCTAATTAATCAATATATAACATGGCTGTGCGGTTTTCCAATCGGAAATAGCGCTTGCCAGAAAAAGCTGTAGCTTCTTGTAATAACTCCTCTTGGCTGTAACCTTTAAGACGCTTGCGACCATCTGCTAAGATTTCTAAATCAGTCAAGGCTGTGAGATTTTCCACGCTAACAACTTCCTCATCTCCGACAGGCTTCATGTAAATTTTTCCAGACTCCTCAAAAACTAATTGATGGGGGAAAATTTGTGCAATTTCAAAAAGCAAGTCATCAGAAATCTTCTCTTCATTCTCAGAGAAAATCCGACCCAGACCCTCACTCTCATAACAAAAACCAAAGGATTTGCCAGACAGATTAAGCCGAATAAAAGGCTTGTTTTCTAGGGTGAAACTAGGTTCAGCATTGTAAAGATTCAGTTCCTGACTGAGTTCCGCAAAATAATCCGTCGCAGCCTCAGGACTCTTTTTCTGGTAGAGTTCTGCAAAGTAAGCATTGACTACACTTGGAGGAGGTGTGATCAGTGCCAACTGCTCCTGCTCTGTTTTACCAGCTAGAAGCTGATCCAGATAGATCTTGTCCAGACTTGTATAGCCCCCATATTTTAGGGCCAAATTTTTGATATCAGTCATAAAATTCTTCTAACCTCCATTTGTTTTTCTCAGAAATATAGCCTCTAATGACTTCCCCATCATCTTGATAATCACGTTCTTCCAAAATCGCAACACTTTCTAAATCATGAATCTTGTAGGACTTTGAAAAAGGCACGCGCAGGGTAAAGACTTCAAAAATATCCTTGATTTTCTCTAAAAATAAAGCCTGCAAATTCTCACGACTATCCTCAGACTTGGCAGAAATGAGGGCATATGGAGTTTGGGTAGGCGTAAAGTCCTGCACCAAGTCTGCTTTATTATAAAGGGTCAAACGAGGAATATCCTCCATGTCTAAGTCTTTCATGATGGAAAGAACTGTTTTTTCATGTTCCTCATGGTAAGGATTGCTGGCATCGATAACATGAACCAGAAGGTCCACATGCTTGCTTTCTTCCAAGGTCGACTTGAAACTGGACACCAACTCTGTCGGCAAATCTTGGATAAAGCCCACGGTATCAGTCAAGGTCACCTGAAGATTGCCCCCAAGATGAATACTCTTAGTTGTCGCATCCAGAGTTGCAAATAGCTCATCTGCCTCATACTGGATCTTACTGGTCAAGGTGTTCATGATAGTTGACTTCCCAGCATTGGTATAACCAATCAACCCAATCTTAAAGGTACTCGACTCCAAACGTTTTTCTCTGACAGTCGCCCGATTTTTCTCAACCACCTTGAGCTGGCGCTCGATGTCTGTGATTTGGTTGCGAACGCTACGACGGTTCAGCTCCAACTGGCTTTCACCAGGCCCACGGGAACCAATTCCCCCTGCCTGACGGCTGAGCATAATCCCCTGACCAACCAAGCGAGGCAAGAGATATTTGAGCTGGGCTAGGTGGACTTGGAGCTTCCCTTCATGGCTTCTAGCTCGCATGGCAAAGATATCAAAAATCAACTGCATACGGTCAATGACCTTGACACCCAGAACTTCTTCTAGATTGACATTTTGCCGTGGAGTCAAGCGGTTGTTGACAATGACAGTCGTAATTTCTTCTGCCTCCACCATAAGCGCAATTTCTTCTAACTTACCAGATCCGACGAAGGTCTTGGAGTCATACTTTTCCCGTTTTTGTCTGTAGCTATCTACAACGACTGCCCCAGCTGTCTTAGCTAGACTGGCCAATTCTTCCATAGAGAGGTCAAAATTGTCCATGCCCTGCAATTCCACACCTATGAGCAGAACTCGCTCCTCTTTTTTCTCCGTATCAATCATCTAAAAACTCCTCTATCTGGCTTAAAATGCGGTCTTGCACACCAGATTCTCCAATCTGATAAAAGGTAACCTGCATGCGATTACGGAACCAGGTCAACTGACGCTTGGCAAAACGACGAGTCGCCTGTTTGAGACTCTCACTAGCTTCCTCCAAACTCTGCTCCCCACGAAAATAAGGAAAGAGTTCCTTGTAGCCAATCCCTTTAGTCGCCTGCACATCTGGATAATGGTCAAAAAGCCACTTGGCTTCATCCAAAAGCCCAGCCTCAAACATCAAATCCACTCGGTGGTTGATACGTTCATATAATTGACTACGTTCATCATCCAAGCAGATAATCAATGGTTCATACAAGGTCTCTTGATTTTCCAAATCCTGAGAAAAATGAGCAATTTCCAAGGCACGCATGGCACGACGACGGTTAAACTGGGGGATTTCAAGACCTGCTTGCTCTACGAGTTGGGCTAACTCCTCATCTGAATATGGCTCCAAACTAGCTCGATAAGCTAAAATCTCCTCATGAGGAGTCTCCCCACCTAGGTGGTAACCTTCTAGCAAGCTCTGGATATAAAGTCCAGTCCCACCGGCGATAATGGCTAGCTTGCCACGGCTGTGAATATCCACAATAGCCATCTTAGCTTCTGAAACAAAATCAAAAGCCGAGTAAGACTCGGTTACCTCTCTAACATCGATTAAATGATGGGGAACAGTTGCCTGCTCTTCTGGACTAGCCTTAGCCGTCCCAATATCAAGTCCTCGATAGACTTGCTGGCTATCACCACTAACCACTTCGCCATTAAAACGCTTTGCAACTTCAATAGCAAGGGCTGTTTTTCCAACAGCAGTCGGTCCAACAATCACAATTATTTTTGTTTTCATCTTTTTTCCTTGAAAAATTCCCATTTTTTCGTTACTATTATTATAACATAAAAAGGTCAGTCAGAAAAATGTGACCTCTTGAGGAGGCTGGCTGATTAAGAAGATAAAGGAGGAAGACTCATGGCTAAAGGATTCGCTAAAGGTCTTGTAACAGGTGTCGCAGGAACTGTTGCTGCAGTTGCAGGTGCAGTTTACGCATTCAAAAAGAAAGTGATCGAACCAGAAGAACAAAAAGCAGCTTTCATCGAAGAAAACCGTAAAAAAGCAGCGCGCCGTCGCGTATCGCGTTAATCAACAAAAGAAGTTGGGATTCATTGTCTCAACTTCTTTTTTAGTTGCTAAATAGCCAAGTCAAATTTCAACTGAGGCTTCACGGGATTATAGTCAACCAACTCAAAATCATCTGCTCTAATATCAAAGAAATTAGTCTTGTCTGGTACGTTCAAGACCAAACGTGGTTGACAATTTGAAGGTTCACGGCGAAGCAATTCTTGAGCTTGTTCAAATTGATTGTCATAGATATGGAGGTTGTTGATGAAGTAAAAGAACTTACCGACCTTCCAACCAAAGTGCTTAGCAATCATCATTTGAAGAGCCACGTACTGCATAGCGTTGATATGGTGGGCCACCAGCATGTCATTCGAACGCTGGGTCAAGGTCGCATCCAGATAGATTTCTCCATCTACACGGCGGACATCAAACATGGTCTGAAAGGCACATGGGAGTAGCCCATCTGTTTCTTCGAAAGCTTGGTAATCCCAGAGAGAAATAATATTGCGGCGGTTCCAAGGGTTGGCTTCCAACTGCTTGAGAAGCTTATTGATGATATCGTGTTTCTTAACCACGGCACCATAGCGCTCACCAATGGTTCCTGTATCTCCCACTTCCCAGTCATTCCAGTAATGAACATTGTACTTGTCATTAAGCACGTCTAGGCTATTGGACTGATCTTGGTAAATCCAGAGTACTTCTTTGATAGCTGATTTGATGGCAATGGGACGCAAGGTTGTGATGGGGAATTCGCCCTTAGCCAAATCATACTCAGCAAAGGCACCTGTTACGTACTTGGAGTTAGCAACTGTCCCATCCTTATACTTAGGACGAGCCTGCTCAGAAAAGACACCGTCTTTGAGGATTCGTTCAATATTCTCTTTAAAAATCGTATCTGCTTTTGTCATTTCGTTTCACCTCATTCATTGTCCTAACTAGTATAGCATAAAAAATAAAAGAGGAACATTACTAACTCTAGGTTAGCATTTTCCCTCTTTTATTATTTTATTGCAATACAAGTGATGCTGCTCCGATAACTCCAGCATCATTTCCTAGAGTTGCAAGAGCCAATTTTGTTGATGTGCGTACTTGTGGGAAGCTATTTTCGTCGTAGACTTTTTGAACACCTTGTAGAAGGAATTCTCCTGCAGCTGACACACCACCACCGATGACGATTGTTGATGGGTTTAGGATTGAGCCAATATTAGCACAAGCGATTCCCAAATAACGTGAGAAGTTACGGTAAACGATCAAAGCAAGGTCGTCTCCTTCTTTTGCCAAATCAAAGACAGTCTTAGCAGTTACTTCTTCTCCATTATCAATCAAACGTTTCAAGACTGCATCGCCTTCGTATTCATCGGCATAGCGACGAGTCAAGTTAACAATCCCTGTTGCTGAAGCAACTGTCTCAAGGCAGCCTTTCTTACCGCAAGTACATGCGATTGGTTGGTCAAAGTCAACAGTGATGTGGCCAAGCTCACCTGCTGCACCAGCAACACCATGAAGCAATTTGCCTTCAGCGACGATACCGCCACCAACACCAGTACCGAGTGTCATAAAGACAACATCTGGTTGGTTATCACCAGCACCCATCCAGCGCTCACCGAGAGCGGCCACGTTGGCATCATTATCGATGAAGAATGGAATGCCCAAGGCTTTTTCAATCTTTTCTTTGATTGGTTGAAGGGTTTTCCAGTTGAGGTTGTAGGCACCGATAACAGTTCCTTTTTCACGGTCAACCACACCTGGTGACCCCATTCCAATACCTTGGAAGTCCGCTGCTGCTACTCCAAGCAAGTCCAAGCGATGTTGAATAGACTCAATCATATCATCAACGATATGACTTCCCTCATCCAAAATGTTGGTCTTGATAGACCATTTTTCTTGGATTTCTCCTGCTGTTGTCAAGATTGCAAATTTGATAGAAGTTCCACCAAGGTCAATCCCAATAATCTTTTGACTCATCATATTCTCCTTTTTCATTATAAATTAATTGAAAATGCTTACAGCACTAGTATAACAAATTTCACTCATTTATGCAAAGGTTTGCATTAACTTTCTAAATTTTATCTGATTTACGGTTTCCAGAGACCTGAAGCATCTACGTAGTAGCGGCCTCCATCAACTCGCTCATTTTTAGCCATTTTACCATCTGATTTCAAATAGTAGTTTCCTTGCCATGCATTGCGAGCATATGAACCATCTGATTTCAAGTAATACCAAGCTTGGTAAGAAGAGTCATAAATCCATTCACTCTGTGCCATTTTACCATCAGCTTTCAGGTAATAGCTTCCCTGCCATGCATTTTTCACTGGATTTCCAATTTCATCGAAGTAGTACCAAGCACCGTCCTGCTTAACCCAACCACTTGCTGTGGATGAAGTTGTATCAGTTTGAGTTGTAGCCGCTTGTTTTGCTTTAAAAGCACCCTTAGGAGCATTTTTCAATTCGCAAGCCACACCATCATGATCGCGGTCTAACTTGGCAGAATAACCAGGTTCTCCCTCGTGAATATCTGCATATCCATTCGCCCAAGCTTCTTTACAACTAGAAAAATGAATGTTTTCTTCTGCTAACACAGGTTGTGAAAACAAGGCTAAAACTGGCAAGGTAGCCAGACTCATTTTTAAAAATAAACGTTTGTTCATTTCTTTCTCCTATAACGATGTTATCGATTTCACTATTATTTTATCAAACTTATTTCAGCAATTCAAGAAAACTTCTGGTCTTTTCTACAAACTCCTTTGGTTTTTCCTTATTCAAGACATGAGGGCCGTCTGGTATAATCTGAAATTGGGATTCTGATATTAGTTTATGAAGACTTCTCATAGAACTAAGATTGGGTTTATCTTTGCTACCACAAATTAGTAAGGTTGGATAAGGACAAGTTCTTGATATATCAGTTAAATCAAGTGTCTTCAATTCCTCAGAAACTCCGACCATAAAAGCTTTGTCTGCTCCCTGTTTTTCAAATACCTTTTTGGGAAGTAGTTTAAAAATCAGCAACTGAATATAAAAAGGAATGTTACCCGCTAGTTTCAATGGACAACCTGACAAAACCAAGGATTGAAGATTTGGTATCTCATAACTTGAAAGCTCCAATGCAAGGGCAGCTCCTAAGGACAAACCGATTAGGACAAAAGGTTCTGTCTCCTCTGACAAGTGCTGATAAATGCGCTCCTTGGCTTCTTGATAGCTAGCAACTCCGGAAGGAAATAACTCTAGGGCTTCAGAGGGATAATCTACAAGCAACTCTTGCACTTCTTTCCAACTATCTGCTGACTGACCTAGGCCATGTAAAAATATTAGTTTCATTTAGCTCTCCTTTACTGACAACTCATACAAGCCCCTGACTGCATTACAGCCATAGATAGCTTCTGCTCCCTTCAAATCTTTTATGGTCAAGACTTTCTCTTCTACCTGTCCTGTTTCCAGCAAATGCTGACGGTAAATTCCTGGTAAGATCCCCAGCCGGATAGGTGGCGTGTAAAGTTTCCCATCAATCTTCAGAACCAAATTTCCGATAGTGGTTTCAAGAAGTTCTCCCTTTTCATTATGGTAAATCTTCTCTTGCTCCCCTAGGCTCAAATGCGGTCGGTGAGTCGTTTTGAAGTAGGTAAAGGCTTGTTGCAAATTGGCTTCCTGAAGGTAAAGTTTAGCCTGACAAAAGCTTGGACTAAGGGGTGTTAATACTTGACGACTGAGTTCTATCTCTCCAGACTTGCTGAGAGAAATACGCAAGCGGTAGTCTTGATTAGCTTCACAAGCTTGACACTCTTCCTCTATCTTTTGTTTCAAGTATTCTGCATCAAAAGGAAAGGCAAAATATCGACTAGCTTTTCTCAATCTTTCAAGATGTTGTTCTTCAAACAGCAGTTGTTTTTGGCTGATTTTCCCTGTAGTAATCAGTTTGAAACGAGCTTGTTTACGATAGAGAACAGCTGCCTTTTGATGAACCTCGCGGTATTCAGATTCCCAAGTGCTATCCCATGTAATGCCTCCGCCAACTCCATAGATTGCTTTCCCTTGATACAGTTGAATAGTTCGGATAGCAACATTAAAAATCCGTCGTCCATTTGGAAGCAAGAGACCAATCGTTCCACAGTAGACTCCACGCGGTTGTGGTTCCAAGTCCTTTATAATCTCCATAGTCGCAATTTTCGGAGCTCCCGTTATGGAACCGCAAGGAAAGAGAGAACGGAAGATTTCAACAAGGTCCACATCCTCTCGCAACTGACTCTTGATGGTCGAAGTCATCTGCCAAACCGTTGAATACTGTTCTACTTGGCAAAGATGCTCCACGTGCTCGCTCCCCACTTCAGAAATACGGTTCATATCATTGCGTAAGAGGTCCACGATCATCATATTTTCAGACCGATTTTTAGGATCCTGCTCCAACCAGCCAGCCTGTTCAAGATCTTCTTGGTCAGTTACCCCACGCTGAGTCGTTCCCTTCATTGGACGAGTCGTTAATTCTCGGCCATTTTGCTCAAAAAAGAGCTCTGGACTCATGGAAATCACTGCCATCTCGTCATGTTCAACATAGGCATTGTAGCCCGCCTCCTGCTCTACCACCATACGATTGTAGATAGCAAAAGGATTGGCAGACAACTCCTGCTTGAGTTGGACGGTGTAGTTGACCTGATAGGTATCTCCCTGTCGCAAATGATGATGTATCTGGGCAATAGCCTTTTCATAGTCTGCTGCAGACGTTACTTCCTGCCAATTTGACGGCATATCAACTTCGTCATAAGTTAACGGAATACTAGATTTCTCTACACTATCATGAACTGTGAAATATAGTAGATACTCTCCCAACAAGGGTGCAGGGTGAACAGCTAATTTCTCCTCAAAAGCCGGTGCCGCCTCATAGCTAACATAACCAACCACATAATAGCCTTGCTCTTGGTAGCTTTCCACTTGTGCCAGCAAATCTGCCACTTCTGTTACATTTCTCGTTTTCAACTCTTTAATCGGCTGGGTAAAGATGTATCTCTCCCCCAAAGCCCTAAAATCAATCACTGTTTTTCTATGCATACCTTAAGTATAGCACAAAATAAGAAAACCCTCATCCGCAAAGCAGATGAGAGATTTCAATTATTTAAAGATTGAAGTTTTAAAGCTGTTTGTTTGTTGAAGAAGTTTTTTGAATAATTTCTCTTTAAGTGATACAGTATTATCAAATTTAACTGATCCGTTTTTAAGAGTAGCTTTATCTTTATCAACAGCTGCAGCAAATGCATTCTTCAAGTCATCGTAACTACTATATGTAGTGCCGTCAATTGTAACTGGGTTAAATCCTGCTTTCGCTTTATCAACAACTTCTTTGAAGTATTCTTTCTTCCAATCTTCTAGAGTATTAAATTTACCATCAGAAACTTTCTTAATGATGAAGTCATCTCCTAGAGTAGCATGACCTGCTTGTTTAGACTCATTTTTCAGCATGTTAGAAGCATAATTTAGGAAACCTTTTTCATATCCAAAGTAACCCCACATACGGAAGGTGTTATGTTTGAATGACATTGCTCCTGGAGCACCTTCACTTGTGTTACCACCATAGATACCAGCGGTAATTGGTACAGTTACATAAGCAGAACCGAATCCAGTTGGGTCATACTGACCATTACCAGGACCGTGTTTGGTCATGAAGTTTTTCTCTACTAAGTCGTTAACAGATGTTAAATTATATTCTTTTTCTTCTGCATTTAAATCCCTAACGTTGTCGTATTGGTTCTTCGTATTAGCTCCACGTAGTTTTTTATCCACTTTCTTGAACCAAGCACTATTTAAGGCTTTATCCTGTTTATCAATAACGGCTTCTCCTTCAAGGTAGTCAAGAAGCATGAGAGTATCGTTGAAACCTTTCATGTAATGATCGATTTCTTCTCGAGATGCAAGATCATTTGGATTAGTGTTATACCATTGATTTCCATCATTTGGACGTTCGTAGGCCATGTTCAATCCTAGTGCTTTAAAGTCACCGTTTGGACTTGTTTCAGCAGGTGATTGTAACATACCTTGTGCGAACGCCTCTAGGTCAGTACCTTCACGGTGTCTTGAACCACCTAAGTAAACCATACGGTCATTTACGTGAGTTGTTTCGTGAGTGAAGGCTGAGATACCAAAGTCACTAATCATACTAGTAACCATGAAGAATACTGAATCATCTTTATAAGGGTTACCGTAAACACGAGCGACAGCTCCCATACGCCAGTCTGTTGCGTGATAACGACCTGTTGGTCCATATAGCTCACGAACTGGAGCAATGTCTTTACCGCTGTTAGTGTGACCGTATTTGTCAGTACCTTCTGGATAGTTTTGGTTATCTAGTACTGGTGTTGGTACCATGTTGTTGCTCTTAAGCAGTTGATTACGAACTTTATCTAATGATAGACGAGACCAGAAGTCTAGGTAATTTTGTTGAGCTTTTGCTACTTTATCGATTTCAGGTTTGAATGCCTCGCGTTCTGCTTCAGTCTTCTTACCGTATTTCTCGAATGAACTGTACGCTAGTGTATTATATGTAGAGATTAGAATCATGTGCGCATCTTTTAAGTTAAGAAGTGGTAGAATCATCTTACCATGCACGTCGTTGTTTAATCCTTCGTAGGCTCTATGTTTCTTATCAGCAAACTCAGGTGTTGTTGTTTTAGGTTCAACAATATATACATTATCTTTAGTTGCTTTTATGAACCAATCGTTTAAATCTGTGTCACTTGTAAATAGACGCATATTATAGTCTAAGAAACTGTTTAACTCGCCTATACCGATAACTCCACCGATCGTTTCGCGATAAGCTTCTAAAGTTCTATCACCTTTAATGTTATTTTCCTTAGAACCAACCTTAATCAAGAAGTCTAAGACGCTAACATTTTTACCGTAGAAGTCCGGTTTGAATAGCATTAATTTTTTAATATTAAAGTCATCGAATTTAACACCGTAGTATCGGTTGAGGTAAGACAAACCAAGAAGAACTGCTGCTTTGTTGTCATCGATTTTCTTAATCAAGGCACGTTTTGCAGCTTCATCAGTGTTCAGTTGGTGATCTTCATTTTCTACTAACTTCGTAACGAATTTATTAAGATTATCTTTAACATACTTGAAGCTTTCTTCTAAGTACAAATCCTTAACTGCATTGACTTTATTGCCACCAGTTCTACCCAAGTGTTGGTAAATCGGATCAGATTGTAATTCTACTGGACTTAACTTGCTTTCGATAGCGCTGATTAAGTCAGCACGATCTTTAACAACCATGTTTGGTGTATAAACGACTTCACCAAGTTCAGCAACACTGTATTCTTTAACTTGTTTCACTTTAGATTCTTTCGGTGAAATTGTAAAGATATCTTTGGTCTTATCTGCGTAGTGAACCAAAATATGGTCAGCATCTGTAAGGTCTGTGACAAAGTCATTGCCTTTCATCGCAGTAACAGACAAGACTTCTTTAGTTAACAAGTTTGAACCTTCTGCAAGCTTGTTCCCTTGGTTAACAATCCATTCTTTATTGTAGAACGGTTGAAGTTTTTCAACATTACGGTAAGCAAGCTCACGAGATGCATCGTAATCCTGAGTATCTTTGTAAGTATCGGCTTTTGGTTTGACATTGTTAAGTGAATCTTCAACAAGAGGGTTGATAACATAATCGTTAGCAGTTAATCCTAATGTTGCAATTTTCTTGTCAGCTTCTTCTTGTGAGACTTCTTTAATTCGGTTAGAAACAGAGAATCTAAATGAACGATTACCTGTACTCACATTTTTTACAATGAAGTTACGTTCTAATGCGTCATTTGAGAAGTATCCACCATCTTCGTCAATATCTTTAGATCCATAGAATACTTCACCATTTTCAACCTTCATCATAGACACAGAGTCAGCAACTTTACCCCATGCCCAGTTCTTGCTAAGAAAACCACCAACTTCAACAGGGGTGTTCACCTTAATAGTACCTTTAGTGACAGCATTTCGAACAGAACCGTATTTACCAATTCCGTTAGGATCAGAACCATTATCCGATCTAGCAACAAATCCACCGATACGAGCTTTATTAGCAACTATATCAGCTTCTACATAACCTTTGTCAACATTACCTTTCCAGATTTCGCCAACCATGCCACCGAAATCCCAACCTCTATCACCTACACCTGTAAGTTTACCGATATAAGCAACATTAGTAAGTTGTCCGCCATTATCTAATTTATTAACAAGTCCGGCAATTCCATCTCTACCAATGATGCTACCCGTTACTTTAATATTTTCAACCGTAGCATTTTTAACAGTTCTAGCAAGTGCAGAAATATTATCAACCCAAGGCATGTTAATATCAACATTAGCCAAGTTAACATCTTTAACTGAGCCACCTTCAATACCACCGAATAATTGACGTGTCATATTATGGATTGAATAACGTTGTCCGTCAACACTTGACAACTTACCTTTAAATGTACCAGTAACGTACTCTTTATTTGGAGTTGGTACATTGGCTGCATTTAAATCTGCACCCAGTTTAAACTCACCTGTAGGATTAGCTTTCATATCTTTGACAAGCTCGTTGAAGTTGTAGTAAACATTACCTTCTTTTGCTTTTTGTTTTTCAAAGTAATGAACATACTCTTCGCTAAGTGTGTTGTCAGCATTCCGTTGAATCAAATCAGGTGCTTTGGCTGTAACCTTATACAAGGTCTTGCCATCAACTGTGACTTCTTCAATCTTATCAACAGCCAGTCTGGTTGTTTTGTTATCATGAGTGGTCACTCGTAAATAAAGCGGAGCAACATCAGCTGGTTTTTCTGTTAGTAAACTAGTGTCTGTTTCGTTACCATCAGCGTCCACACTCATCAAGCTTGTTTCTTTGATATTTTTGATTTCAACTTTTTTGAGGTCAATTCTTAGAGGTTCTTCTTTCAGAACTTCTTCCTCATCACCCTCACCACGGTCATAAACCATCTTCGTTTCAAGTTTATAATCTTTGTAGTACTGTAAATCTGTTAGGGTAGTTGTCAAATCATCTGGTGAAACATTCAAAGTTTTGACAATCTCATCACCTTTTTTCAGAGTTAGGGTGATAGATTTAATAGCTGCCTTACTTGGATTTTCTAGACTATACTTAACATCTGAAGTCCGTTTCAAATCCTTAGGCTCAACTGCTGTGATGGTCAATACTGGTTTTTCAAAGTTCTTGGTACCACGTTTCAAAATTTTGTCTTGAGGTGCCTCAAGGATTTCCTCTGTAACTTTTGGAGCGTCCTCTGTTTTAACTCCCTTAATGGTATTAAAAGTCTTGGTGATTTTTTTCTGGCCTTCTTTTCCTTCTTGAGCTACAACTTCTAAGCCTTTTTTCAGTTGGTCATCTTCTTTAACAACTTCCTTAAATGGAATCTTTTCAAGACTTTCTTCTACAAGAGTTCCTTCAATTGGTTTTGTCCCACGACTTACCTGTTGGTTTACAGGCTCCTTGGTAACTTCTGTGCTAGTTGAAAGAACTTGGTCAGTTTTAACACCTTCTACTGTTTTATAAGTTGTTTTAGTAACTTGACTACCTTTTTCACCATTTCTTACGACAGTTTCTTCGTCCGTATACTTGGTTGGATCCTCAGTCGTTTCAGTTTTGTAGTCTAGGTCTGTAGTCGATGTTTCAACAAGGGTTCCCTCAGTTACTTTGTACTCAGGTAACTGTTCTTGTACAAGGGCTTGACCTGCTTTACCTTCCTCTTGTGTACCTTTTACTTCGATTGGAGCTTCTGGCAATTCTGGCTGTGTTAGAGCTTGGCCTGCTTTACCTTCTTCTTGAGTGCCTTTTACTTCAACTGGAGCATCTGGTAAAGTTGGTTGTGTTATGGCTTGGCCTGCTTTACCTTCTTCTTGAGTGCCCTTCGTTTCAACTGGGGCCTCTGGTAAGGTTGGTTGTGTTATGGCTTGGCCAGTTTTACCTTCCTCTTGAGTTCCTTTTGCTACTTGATGCGTTGGTTCAGCTTGTGGGGTTGGAGTTGGGGCAGGTTGCACCTCTTTCTTCGTTCCGACTGCAATGACTTGTGACACAGGATTTTGAACCACTTGGTCTTCGACGACTTCTCTAACTTCTTGACCGTTGACCATCGATACTTTGGTTACAAGGCGACGCTGACCCTTTACTCCAGCTGTTACGATACGAGTCTGTCCTTCTGCTAGATTCGCATCTGGGCTCGTGACTGTTTCAAAGGGAATCTCCACCAAGCTCTCTTCCTGTCTTATCTGAGGCTTCTCAGAAACTGGTTTTGCTTCAACCGCAGGAGCAACTGGAGTCTCTACTACAGGATTCTCAACGATAGTTTCTGGAGCAACAGCAGATCTTTCTTGAACTACTTCTGTTTTCTCGATTTCATTTGCACTTTGCTTTTCTACTGGCAACTGAGGCTGCTCAGCTGAAGCTGGTCTTGAGGGATGGAGTTCTGCTTCCTTAAAGTATCCAATATATTCATAGTCATCAATGTGGATGATTCCTTCAGCCAAGCCTTCATGTGTAGAGGCTGAAATAGTTTGGTTATAAGAAAGCAATTCTTTATTTTCAAATGCGAATGTCCCATAAGGTACAAAGGTGCTGGCTCCTAAAGAACCAATCAAGAGAACACCTAGAACCTCTTTACGACCTTTTTTTGACACCAAAAAGACTGCTAGCGAGGCCGTTGCTAAGCCAAGGCCTGCCAAGGTTAATTCTTTACTTCCTGTGTAAGGAAGTTGTTGACTGTCAGTTGCCTTCTTGCGATAAACTACATAGAGAATATCTTCATCTTGAAATTCTGTAGGAACCTCATGGTGAATCAGGGCTTTTTCAGACTCGGTCAACTCCTGCTCCGCCAAATAACGGTAATGAACGCTATGAGCACCACCGACTTCATTGGCTTGAACCTTATCTACTAAAAGGGTACTGGCACCAAAAAGGAAGGCCCCAATGGCTACAGGACCTACCCCAACAGTTAGTTTACGAATCGAATATTTTGTGATTTTTTCTAGTTGTTGTTTTGTTTTGTTCATTCTTACGACTTTCTGATAGAATCTTGTGGATAATGCGCACGCGCACCTCCAATTAATTTTGGACGGCTAGCAAGAGCCGTTACATGGGCATGGCCAATTTCTCTCAAAAGAGGGCGAATCGGAACCTGAACATGCTTGACATGCATGCCAATTGCAGTGTCTCCGATATCCAATCCAGCATGAGCCTTGATAAATTCAACCTCAACTGGATCTTGCATAAACTTGAAGGCTGCCAACTGACCTGAACCTCCTGCATGGAGAGTAGGAAGGACACTGACCATTTCCAGACCCAACTGCTCTGCCACCTGACGTTCAACAACGAGAGCCCGATTGACATGTTCACAGCCTTGAACAGCTAGATGAATTCCTTTTTCCTCTAGGATATCTAGGATGGTCTTCACAATGATTTCGCCAATTTCTTGGCTGGATTCCTTGCCAATCTGACCACCTATCACCTCACTAGAAGAAAGGCCCAAAACAAAGATAGATCCTTGCTTCAAATTAGCCTTTTCTAATACATCTTTTACAATCTGGCTTGTTTCTCTTTGAATGTCTTTTTCCTTCATACTTGATACCTCTTTTGTCATTATCTATCATATCGTTTTTTCTTGTTTTTAGCAAGATAGACAAACTAGAAAGCTTTCTCAATTACGCATAAAACTCCCAGAATTGACCGGGAGTTAGCTAGTTTCTATTCTATTTATGTATATTTCAACCGTCGTTCCTTTGTCGGGTGTAGAATCAATCTTCATCTGGTAATCTTCTCCAAAATGAAGTTTGAGCCGTTGGTCAACATTTTGAAGACCGACTCCCCCACGTTTGAGTTGACTTTGACTACTATCGCCAGCATCTTGGAAGCCAACTCCATCATCCTCAATACGGATGACCAATCCTGAATCCTGTTTCTGGACAGAAAGTTTAATATGGCCCTGACCTTCCTTTTCCTTAATGCCATGGTAAAGAGCATTTTCTACAAGGGGTTGTAGGACCAGCTTAGGCAAGACTAGATTATCAAAGGCAGGATTTTCCTCAATCTCGTATTCCAGTTTATCTCCATAGCGTTGTTTCTGTATAAAGAGATACTGGCGAACATGATTGATTTCATCAGACAGGCAAATCAAATCCTTGCCTTGATTAAGTGCCAAGCGGAAATAGGTTGCCAAAGACTTTGTCACCTGCACCACTCGCTGACTATCCTGAAATTCAGCCATCCAAATGATGGTGTCCAAAGTATTGTAGAGGAAATGGGGGTTAATCTGGCTCGACAAGGCTTGAAGTTCATACTGACGGGTCGCTTCTTCCTGCCTGCGCACATCTGCCATCAACTGATCAATCTGATCCAACATAGCATTGAACTGACGAGTCACTTCTCTCAATTCATATGCACCAGTTTCCTTGGCACGAAGATTCTGAGTACCAGAGGAAATTTTCAGCATGGTTTCTCTCAAATTCTTCAAAGGAGCAATCCAACGCTTGAGACTGAACCACACCAAGCAGAGACAGGCAAGAAGAGATGTGACACTAGCCCCAAGCAAGGTCCACAAGAGCTGACTCCGAACCTGGTCTAACTTTTCCAGCGAAGACACTCCTATAACCGTCCAATCAGTTCCAGCAATCTGTTCCTGACTGACGTAGGATTTGTGGTCTGGAGTATAACCCTGCCCTGTCTCAATGTAAGGTTTCATAGCCTCCATTTCGCTAGACGAGCTATAAACTGTATGTTGAGGATGGTAGACAAATTCATGGTTTTCATTGATGATAAAGGCAAAGCCCTGCTGACCCAACTGGAGTTGGTTGAGATAGGCTTCTAGAGTTTCGTAGGAAATATCCAAGCGAAGCACGCCAAGATTGGCTCCCTTTGCATCGACAAGTTCTTGAGTAACAGAAATAACCCACTGACTGTCTGATTTACGAGCTGGAGTCAAAACAGGCATGGCTCCCTGATGAATGGCCTTTTGGTACCAATCCTCAGCCATCATATCTGATGAGGTTTTCATTTGTACACTGTCATCTGTAGAAATAACCTGACCTGACTTGGTGACCAGTACCACCGTTTTCAAGTCCTGGTCTGCCTTCAAGATAGTCAAAAATAGATCTCGAATTCCCTTGACCTTGTCTTGGCTAGGATTCTCAGCATAGGCTAAGAGATCCATCTGCTGGGTCAAACTGGTCGAGGTTGTTTCTAATTTTTTTATATAAGACTGAATAAAGTGACTAGTCTGGCTGATAGTCGTTTGACTATTGCCCTCAATGGTGGCCTCAATGGCTGATGAACTAGATTGATAGTAGAAAGTCCCGACTACAGCTAGGAGGATGAGAAAGACCAGAAAGATGGAAATAACCATTCTGACTAGGAGAGAAGAACGCTTCATCGACCTTCCCCCTTCTTAAACTGACGAGGCGTCACGCCCGCAATCTGCTTAAAGCGTTGGGTAAAATAGTTCATATCTTCAAAACCAACCTTCTCTGCGATCTCATAAATCTTCAGATCTGTAGTTAAAAGCAAGACCTTGGCTTGTTTGACACGTTCTCGCACCAAATAATTCTGAAAAGGCAGACCCAACTCTTTCTTAATCAAGGAGCTCAGATAAGTCGGACTAAAGCCCAAGTCACTGGCCAAAGCCTTTAAACTAAACTGGCTATCAGCTAGATGAGACTGGATTTTCTGGGCCATGTTTCCTTCAAACTTATCAGTCAGTAAATCTTGTAACTGCTCTTCTTTTTCTTCCTTGTCCAACTTTTGCTTGATTTTCCCCAACATCTCCTCAATATCCTGACGAGAAAAGGGTTTGAGCAGGTAGTCATCTACACCTAGTTTGACAGCAGACAAGGCATAATCAAAATCATCGTAGCCTGTTAAAAAGACCAAATGAACCTGAGGATAGGTTTCTCGTACCAGACTGGCCAACTGGATGCCATTTAGCTGAGGCATGTTGATATCGGTTAGAATGATATCTGGCACCTGCTTTTGTATCAATTCCCAAGCCTGCCTTCCATTTTCAGCCTGACCGATGATTTCCATATCGTAGGCTGCTACATTGACCAGTTTGGTCAAACCTTGTCTTACCAGATATTCATCTTCTACGATTAAGATTCTATAGGTCATGCTTCTCTCCTTTACCACTTACTAGTATCAGTATAGCAAAATTCTCCTCTAACTGCTTAGGAAATCCCTCTTAATCAACATAATCTAGTAAATAAGCGTAGCCTTTTTCTTCCATTTGGTCTTTGGGAATAAAGCGGATAGAGAGACTATTAATACAGTAGCGCAAGCCACCCTTGTCCTGTGGTCCATCCGTAAAGACATGGCCAAGGTGAGAATCTCCAACTCGGCTCCGCACTTCCATGCGCGTCATATTGTAAGACTTATCTTCCTTGTAGGTGGCAACATCTGGACTGATGGGTTGGGTAAAACTAGGCCAGCCACAACCAGACTCAAACTTATCCTTTGATGAAAAGAGGGGTTCGCCAGTTGCCACATCAACATAGATACCAGATTCAAATTTATCCCAATAGCGGTTTGAAAAAGCCCGTTCTGTTTGATTTTTCTGGGTAACTGCATACTCCTCAGATGACAAGGTCTTTTTCAATTCTTCATCGCTTGGTTTGGGATATTTGCTGGCATCAATGACGGGGTAGGCTGCCTGATTGACATTGATATGGCAGTAGCCATTTGGATTTTTCTTGAGATAGTCTTGGTGGTAATCCTCTGCCACTACAAAATTCTTCAAGGTCTCCTTTTCAACTGCTAGAGGTTGGTCGTATTTCTTAGCCACCTCATCAAAGACTTGGTTAATCACCTCTAAATCCTTGTCATCTGTGTAATAAACACCAGTACGGTACTGGGTTCCCACATCATTTCCTTGTTTATTTTTGCTGGTTGGATTGATAATGCGGAAATAATGAAGTAGGATTTCCTTGAGGGAAATTTGCTTGGCATCATAGGTAACATGTACAGTCTCCGCATGTCCTGTTTGGTTAATCAATTCGTACTTGGTTGTTTCCCCTCTACCATTTGCATAGCCTGAAACGGCATCTGTCACACCGGGAACGCGTGAGAAATATTCCTCCACTCCCCAGAAACAACCTCCAGCCAGATAAATTTCGTGCAAATCTGCATCTTTACTAACTTCTGTTTTTTTCACTGTTTTTCCTCCTTGGCTAACTGCCGCTTTCTCAATTTGCGAGCTATCTGTCTGCCCTGTATTTCGCATCAATAGAAAATAGAAACCGCTTATGGCTAGGAGAATGACCCCTGCCAAGACAAACAATTTTACTTTATCATTCATGACCTTTCTCTACCCCATTTCTTTCAATGTCTTTAAAATCATATCCTTATCCATAAAACCAGGTTGCGTTTTGACTAGCTTACCTTCCTTGTCTATAAAGGCTTGAGTTGGATAAGAACGAACACCATAACTTTCCAAAAGTTTTCCTGATGAGTCCATTAGAACTGGAATATTTTTATAATCCAAGCCCTTGTACCAATTCTTAAAGTCCGCTTCTGCTTGTTCCCCCTTGTGTCCAGGAGATACCACTGTCAAAACTACATAGTCATCACCAGCATCCTTAGCAATTTCATCCGTGTCAGGAAGACTGGCTAGACAGATGGAACACCAAGAAGCCCAGAATTTTAGATAGACTTTCTTTCCCTTGTAATCAGACAAGCTATAAGTCTTGCCATCTACTCCAGTTAGCTCAAAATCAGCAACCGCCTGACCCTTGGTGGCAGTTTGCGAACTGACTTGTTCTGTTTTGGTTTGCTCCTTCATAGTAGCTTCATCTGACATGTTTTTAGCCGAACAGGCTGCCAAACAACAGATTGAGCTTACTCCAAGGAGACATGTTTGCCATTTTTTCATTTCTTCTTCCTCTCTATTCAAATAATCTTGTCAAAATGGAAGCATTTCCCAAAAGCACCAAGATTCCCATCACGATAATGAGGAAACCACCTACTTTTTTGAGAGTCCCAAGGTAGGGATGCAGTTTTCGGAAATGTTTCAAAACATAGCTGGAGGCTAGAGCTAGAACCAAAAATGGTAGTGCTAGACCCAGCGTATAGATTAACATGAGACCAGCTCCCTGCCAAGCACCTGAGCCACCTGAAGCCGCCAAGGCTAAAACAGAGCCCAGAACCGGCCCCACACAAGGCGTCCAAGCAAAACTAAAAGTCAAACCCAATAAAAATGCCTGACTATAGCCCTTACCATTTTGCCCCTGTCTCTGTATTTGTAGCCTTCTTTCCTTGTAAAGTCCCTGAAAATGTAAGACTTCCATCTGGTGCAAGCCCAAGAGAATGATAACCGCACCCGTCACATACTGAAACCAAGAGGCATACAAAAGGTCTCCTAAAAAACCAGCACCATATCCCAGTAAGATAAAGATAAAAGAAATACCCGCTATAAAGGCCAGAGTTCGCAATAAACTAACAACTGAGATTGAAAATTTGCCACTAGAAGCCTGAGAACCATCTTTGTCATCCAACAAGACCCCTGCATAGACTGGCAACAAGGGTAAGATACAAGGAGAAAAGAAGGAAAGAATTCCAGCAAGAAAAACACTGATAAAAAAGATAATCGTATCCATTGCCTTCCTCCATTCTTTGATTTGATAGGACTATTATAGCTCCAAAAATCAAGAAAAAACAGGGACAATGATAGGGAAAAATAGGAATTTAATCAGATTATACTTCAAAAAATAAAAAGAAGAAGGGAGACAAAAGGTGAGCTATCTTATCCCCAATGAAAATCAAAGAGCAAACTAGGAAGCTAGTTGCAGGTTGCTCAAAGTAGAGCTTTGAGATTGCTGATAAGACTGACGAAGTCAGCTCAAAACATGGTTTTGAGGTTGTAAATGAAACTGACGAAGTCAGCTCAAAACATGGTTTTGA
>OIEJ01000270.1_pt1 | contig 24450 bp, 20 predicted proteins | sample 1581791 | NCBI WGS metagenome assembly OIEJ01 (sample SAMN03281019, study PRJEB24777) | human gut metagenome | isolation source: fecal sample PR141 from 1 month old male Chinese infant, vaginal delivered... | place: Singapore | collected 2005-11-08 | reverse complement strand
GTAATACTTAGAACAATAGACGAAATAATATTTGTTGTCAAACCAGGGTCAGTTAAGTGTGGTCCACCCTGAATAAAACGAGATGTTATTTCACTAAAATATCGGGAATAATGTTCAGAAAATCCTGTGTAGCCTTGAAGTTGTCGACCAATATCATCAATATAAGGAAATTCTGCTAAACTAATATTTATATTTACAAGTAAATAGATAACAAAAATGAGGTAACATGCAGCTCTATTTCTTTTTATAAACTCAAAAAGATTCTGAAATATTGATTTACATACCTCAACCATTCTTTATTCCTCCTCTTTCACAACATAAACTGGTCGTTTCTTGGTTTCCATAAAGATCTTACCAACGTATTTCCCTAAAATCCCAATGGTTAATAATTGGAACCCTCCTAGGAAAAGAATCACTGTCATAAGAGATGGCCAACCAGAAGTCGGATCTCCAAAGACTAGTGTGCGGATCACAATCAAAATTACCATGATAAAAGCTAAAAGCCAAGATAGGAGCCCACCGATAAAGGCAATATTTAGTGGGGCATCCGAGAAGTTAACAATCCCTTCAATCGAGTATTTGAAGAGGGACCAAAAATTCCAAGACGTCTCTCCTGCCACGCGTTCAACATTCTTGTATTCTAGGTATTCTGTTTCAAACCCTACCCAGGCAAAAATTCCTTTTGAAAAGCGATTGTATTCTGATAACTCTAGAATCGCATCGACCATGGGACGACGCATCAAACGGAAATCACGCGCTCCATCAACCATTTCTACTTGGCTGATATGGTTGATCAATTTATAAAACATCCGTGCAAAGAATGAGCGAATCGGTGGTTCACCATCACGGGTTATCCGTCGAGTTCCGACACAGTCCAATTCCGAGTTTTCATCCAATTTCTGCTTCATTTGGACCAATAACTCTGGAGGATCCTGTAGATCTACATCCATGACAGTGACGAATTCACCACTAGCTCGCTCAAGTCCAGCATAAAGTGCAGCTTCTTTTCCGAAATTCCGAGAAAAAGAAAGGTAACGCACATTTGAATCTGTAACATGTAACTTTCGAAGCACAGATAGCGTACTATCTGAGGAGCCATCATTTATAAAAATATATTCAAACTTTTCTCCCATCTCCATCCGAACGCGTTCCATCTCTCGATAAAACAATGGAATCGATTCTTCTTCGTTAAAACATGGGACTACAACTGATATGGTCATCTTTTACTCCTTGACTTATTCACTTTCTATTGTAACAAAAAACTCTCATAATCCCTAGCATTTTTCATCCCGCCCCGCCCTCTTTTCATGTTATAATAGGATGAAACATCGGATGGAGGATTGATAATGCTAAGGCTTGGAATTATTGGTACGAGTTGGATTTCACATGAATTTATTAAGGCAGCTCATGAGACGGGCCACTATCACTTGGAGGCAGTGTATTCGAGAAATAGACAGACGGCTCAAGATTTTTGTGAGCCTTATGGAGCTATTTCTTGCTACACAGACTTGGTAGACTTCTTAGACAGTGAGCTGGATGTTGTCTACATTGCGAGTCCTAACGCCCTTCATTTTTCTCAGGCCAAGCTTGCTATTCTAGCAAAGAAGCACGTCATCATTGAAAAGCCCGCGGTGACGAATCCATCTGAGTGGACAGAGTTAACCAAGCTTGCTAAGGAGCACCAGGTCTATCTCTTTGAAGCTGCCAGAAATTACCAAGAAGCAGCCTTTCAAGTCATTAAAGACTTTCTATCTGGTCAAGAAACTTTAGGTGCTAACTTTACCTTTGCAAAATATTCTTCCAAGTTACCTGCCCTTCTTGCTGGTGAGATGCCGAATATTTTCTCAGATGTCTATGCCGGTGGCGCCTTGATGGATCTCGGAGTCTACTGCCTCTACCTAGCGATTGGTTTCTTTGGAGGGCCGGTCTCAAGCTATTATACGGCTCAACATTTGCCTAACTCCATTGACCTCTATGGGCAAGGTATTCTCATTTATCCAGAGTTTCATGTTACCATTCAGGCAGGGAAAAATATCACTAGTCATCTACCAGCTGAAATCTATACCAAGACTGGAACCCTGACCCTAAATGCTGTAGCAGCCATTGACCAGGCTCAATTTGTCAGCCATTCTGGAGAGGTCACAGATCTTCCTATTGAGCCATGTACTCACGTAATGCAAGAAGAGGCGGAAGCCTTTGCGCTGGCAATTGCTGGCCAAAAAGATAGCGCATATCTCGAATGGTTACAAACTGCAGAGCAAGTCCATGAAACCCTCTACCAGATGCGTCAAAGCGCTGGAATTCAATTTAAGGATGAAAAAGAATGAAAGAACATTTCCCCAAAAGCTGGTTAGACCAGCTAGAAACACTTGGTTTTGATACCTTCACTGACATTCAGGAGCAGATCTTTTCTCCCATCTATGAAGGGGAGAATGTCTTAGGGATCAGTCCGACTGGTACTGGAAAGACTCTTTCCTATCTCTTTCCGAGCTTACTGAAGCTCAAAGCCCGAAAAGCTCAACAACTCTTGATTTTGGCTCCAAATACCGAGTTGGCAGGACAAATTTTTGATGTGACCAAGCAATGGGCTGAACCGCTCGGCCTGCAGACACAACTCTTCTTGTCCGGCTCCAGTCAAAAACGCCAAATCGAGCGTCTAAAAAAAGGACCTGAAATCTTAGTCGGTACTCCTGGTCGGGTCTTTGAACTGATCAAACTGAAAAAAATTAAAATGATGAATGTGGAGACCATCATTTTAGATGAATTTGACCAGTTACTGAGCGACTCTCAGTACCATTTTGTCGATAAAATCAGTCACTATGCTCCTCGTGATCACCAATATATCTATATGAGCGCGACAGCAAAGGTCGATCCGGACCAATTAGAAGAAAATACCATCCAAATCACAGTTGATGGGGTTCGCTTAGACAATATTCAGCATTTTTATATGCAAGTGGATCAGCGTGACAAGGTCGAACTCCTTCGCAAACTCGCCCACGTCGAAGATTTTCGTGGTCTGGCTTTTTTCAACAGCCTATCTGATCTTGGTAGTGCTGAAGAAAAACTACAATACCGTGGGGTCGAAGCCGTATCTCTCGCAAGTGATGTTAATGTTAAATACCGCAAGGTCATCCTGGAACGCTTTAAGGATCACCAGCTAACCCTTCTACTTGCGACCGATTTGGTAGCTCGTGGAATCGATATCGACCATCTGGAATGTGTGATCAACTACGATCTCCCTCGAGACAAAGAAACCTACACCCACCGAGCTGGTCGTACGGGACGGATGGGCCGTGAGGGCTATGTGATTACCTTTATCACCCACTCAGAAGAACTCAAAACCTTGAAAAAGTACGCTTCTATCCGAGAGATTGTCCTGAAAAATTCCCAACTCTATCTCAATGACTAACAAAATCCTCTGCCATTTCCAGCAGAGGATTTTTGCTTAATTTCGATTGTAGTAAATGCGATGACTTTCAAGTTGGTAATTCAACAATTCATCCACCGTAACAAAAGTGTAGCCTTGTTCTTTGAGGTAATCTAGAACCGTCGGTAAGGCATCAATCGTGGTCTGGTGAACATCATGCATGAGAATGATCGAACCTGGTTTGACTTCTTTCTTCACTTCATTGAGAATGGATGCTGTATTGTGGTTCTTCCAGTCTAAACTATCCACATCCCACATGATGAAGGACTGGTCCATGCCATATTGGATCGCGTTATTGATCGCTCCATACGGTGGACGGGTAATCTTGGTCTGCACACCTGTCGCTTTTTGAATCGCTTCTTGCGTATCCAAAATCTCTTTTTTCGCATCACTCAAGCTCAATTTCGGTAATTGCGGGTGATCCCAGGTATGATTCCCAATTTGGTGACCTTCTTTACGAACTTGCTTAGCGATATTTGGATAAGCGTCGACATTTTTACCAACCATAAAGAAGGTGGCCTTGGCATTGTACTTCTTAAGGATGGAGAGAGCTTGTGGTGTCGTCTTGGGATCTGGCCCATCATCAAAGGTCAAAGCGACCATCTTTTGACGGCGCTCTTCAATATAGGATTGGTACGATTCAAGATCTTCAGGAAGCAGGCGATCGGTATCGATCACATCATAGAATTTGGAAAGTGGAACCTTGAAGGTATCATCCCCCTTAACCTTAGATGGAAACGAAATGATGAAATTTCCCTTTTCATACTGGAAAGTCCACTGGCTCAAATCCATTTCTGAAAAATTCGCCACCATTTGATCAATACTGGCCTCATCTAGCTGACGAAACGAAAGATTGGTTTTCAATTCGTTTAAGAAAATCTGCTTTGCTCCATCTGGATCTGCGAATACCTCCGTCAAAGTCAAAGGATTATCCTCATCATCTAAATAGAATAAAGGCAATTTCACAGTTTCATCTTTGATGAATTGGCCCTTTTTATACTGGTATTCCGCCCGTTTAATCTGAATCGGATGGTAGCCAACAAAGGGAGTTTCTATTTCTTCACTATGGTAGAAAGTCAGATGCTCTGGCTTCTTGGTTTTTTCGTCCGATCCCAAGCGTTTGAGGTCTTCAGATATCTTGTCTTTAATGACAGTGATGGGTTGACCATCTCTTGTAGGAAAATAGGCCGTTACATAGGATGTTCCTAAAATTCCTTCTTGGACTTGTGCTTTTTTCCCTTTTTCTGTATCTCCTTCTAACTGTACCACTTTCGAAAATTGGTCTTGATAGGCTTTATTTTCGCGAATGGTTAGGATTTTACGGTATCCAATAAAAAGGATAGAAAGTAAAAGGAGATTCACGATGACTAATAATATGGTTCTTACAGGCTTTAATCTCATAACTTTATTATAGCAAATTTCTTTCCAAAAAACATTTCTTTTTTATACAGGTACACATCAAAAAAGGTGAGGCTGGGACAAAAGTCTTAGCCTCTCAATTGTTTTTGGATTGTCGAGCAAGACGCAGTGGTTGAGTGGGCTCTACTAAGCTGATTTCATCAGCTTTTACAGCCCTACTCAACTGTGCGGAGGTGGGACGACGAAATCGAATTCTAATGAATTACCGATTTCTGTCCCACTCTCTTTACTTTACTTTTACGAATGGTTTGGTATAATGTATGAGACTACAGATGGGACTGAATCCGGAATGCTATTCGTTAGAATTGTTTCGGATTCACTCCCTCTTTTCTGTGTAATGAAGGATATTATTTATGAAAAAGGAGAGTTCTGTATGCTCTATATTTGGTCTTACTTGAAACAGTATCCCAAATGGCTAGCCTTGAATTTATTTTCAGCGGTCTTTTTTGTTATCGTCAATTTAGGACTGCCAACGGTTTTGGCTCGCATAATCGATGAAGGGATCAATCCTCGTGATGTGGATCGGCTCTTTTTCTGGGGTTGGATCATGTTTGGGATTATTTTGATTGGGATTTTGGGTCGGATTGTTTTGTCCTATGCTGTTGGGCAACTAACGACAACAATGGTCCGCGATATGCGCAATGACCTCCATGCTAAGTTACAAGAGTATTCTCATCACGAATACGAACAGATTGGGGTCTCTTCTTTAGTCACTCGCTTGACTTCGGATGCTTTTGTTTTAATGCAATTTGCGGATTCCATGTTGAAGATGGGGGTCATCACACCCTTGATGATGGTCTCAAGTGTTCTCTTGATTCTAACGACCAGTCCTTCTCTAGCTTGGATCGTAGCGGTATCGGTGCCATTTCTTGCTGTCGTTGTATGGTATGTAGCGGTGAAGACGCGTCCGCTTTCAGAGAAGCAGCAAAAGACGTTAGACCATCTTAATCAGTATGCGCGTGAAAATTTGACAGGGCTTCGGGTCATACGCGCCTTTGCCCGTGAAGACTTTCAGCAGGAAAAATTTGCATCTGAAAATGAAATCTATGCTGACAACTCCAATAAATTGTTCAAACTAACTGGTTTAACAGAACCTTTATTTGTGCAGATCATCATTGCCATGATTGTGGCAATCGTTTGGTTTGCCTTGGATCCCCTTCACGACGGAAGTCTCAAAATCGGGGATTTGGTGGCCTTTATTGAGTATAGCTTCCACGCGCTTTTGTCTTTTCTTTTCTTAGCTAACCTTTTTACCGTGTATCCTCGTACGGCGGTTTCTAGTCGCCGTCTCAAGGAAATTATGGATATGCCGATTTCGATTGATCCAAATGAAAAAGGTGTGACGGAGACAGCATCGCATGGCTATTTGGAATTTGACAATGTGACGTTTGCTTATCCCGGTGAGACAGAAAGTCCTGTTTTGCACAATATTTCTTTTAAGGCTAAGCCAGGTGAAACCATTGCCTTTATTGGATCGACTGGTTCTGGGAAGTCTTCCCTCGTGCAGTTGATCCCTCGATTCTATGATGTAACTCTTGGGAAGATTTTGGTGGATGGCGTGGATGTTCGGGAATACAATCTCAAGGCCCTTCGTCAAAAGATTGGGTTTATTCCACAAAAGGCGCTGCTGTTTACAGGGACTATTGCGGAAAATCTTCGCTATGGAAAGGAAGATGCCTCTGTTCAAGAACTAGAACAAGCGGCAGATATCTCCCAAGCCAAAGAATTTATAGATAGTCGGGAAGATCGTTTTGACACCCATTTAGCCGAAGGTGGAAGTAACCTATCAGGTGGACAAAAACAACGCTTGTCCATCGCCCGTGCTGTTGTTAAACATCCGGATGTTTATATCTTTGACGATTCCTTCTCTGCCTTGGACTACAAGACGGATGCCATCTTACGCAAACGACTTAAAGAGGTAACAGGAGATGCGACTGTCTTGATCGTAGCGCAGCGTGTAGGAACCATCATGGATGCGGATCAAATTATTGTCTTGGATCAAGGTGAGATCGTGGGGCGCGGGACACACGAAGAGTTAATGGCAAGTAACGAGATCTATCGGGAAATTGCCAATTCTCAATTGAATAGTAGCCCATCGCTGACGGAAGGATAGAAAGGAGAAGCAAATGAAAAAAGAACAATCTAGTTTTCGTCGACTATGGATTTATTTGAGAGCTTATCGCATTGAAGTTTGCTTGTCCATTTTTCTAAAAATCGTTAGCGTCATCATGAGTGTCGTGGAACCCTTTGTTTTGGGGCTTGCCATTACCGAATTGACTCAAAATCTCTTGGAAATGGCTAAAGGAGTGTCTGGAGCTGGACTCAATGCCTCCTATATTGCTATCATTATGACGCTTTACTTGATTCGTGGGGTCTTTTATGAGTTGGGGTCCTATTATTCCAACTATTTCATGACCAATGCGGTCCAAAAAACAATTCAGGATATGCGGAATGATTTGTCTCATAAAATCAATCGGATTCCTGTGTCATATTTTGACCGTCATCAGTTCGGGGACCTACTGGGGCGCTTTACTAGCGACGTCGAAACAGTCTCCAATGCCCTGCAACAATCATTTTTACAAATTGTCAATGCCGTCTTTACCTTGCTCTTTGTCATCAGTATGGTGCTTTATTTGAACCTTCAATTAGGTTTAGTGGTGATTCTATCGATTCCGATTACTTATCTAAGTGCTCGCTTTATCATGAAGAAATCCCAACCTTACTTCAAGCAGCAAGCAGATGTCTTAGGAGCTATGAACGGTTTTGTTCAGGAGAATTTGACAGGTTTCAATGTTCTCAAACTGTATGTAAGAGAAGAGTCCTCTCAAGAAGAGTTCCATCAGATCACTCAACACCTGAAAGAGGTTGGTTTTAAGGCTAATTTCATTTCTGGATTGATGATGCCAGTCCTGAATGGGATATCCGACTTGACCTACTTGGTTGTCGCCTTGGTGGGAGGTGTGCAAGTATTGGCTGGTCGCTTGACGGTCGGGAATATGCAAGCCTTCGTTCAGTATGTCTGGCAGATCAATCAACCCATTCAAAACTTGACCCAATTAGCAGGCCAACTCCAAAGTGCCAAATCGTCACTAGATCGTATTTTCCAAGTCATGGATGAACCAGATGAGGTAGAAGATAAAAGCGAAGCCCTGACTGGAGATTTGACCGGTCAAGTGAGCTTCAAACATGTGGATTTCCAATATGTAGCGGACAAGCCTTTGATTCGGGATTTCAATTTGGAAGTGAAACCCGGTGAAATGGTGGCCATTGTTGGTCCGACTGGAGCTGGAAAAACTACTCTTATCAATTTGCTGATGCGCTTTTACGATGTGACGGCTGGATCCATTACGGTTGATGGCCACGACATCCGACATATTTCCCGTCAGGAATACCGCAAACAATTCGGGATGGTGCTTCAGGATGCCTGGTTGTATGAGGGGACTATTAAGGAAAACCTTCGTTTTGGGAATCTGGAGGCGACAGATGAAGAAATTGTTGCAGCTGCAAAGGCCGCCAATGTCGATCACTTTATCCGGACCCTGCCGGGTGGTTACAATATGGAAATGAACCAGGAGTCTAGCAATATTTCTCTAGGGCAAAAGCAACTCTTAACCATTGCGCGTGCGCTTCTTGCTGATCCAAAGATCCTGATTTTGGACGAAGCAACGTCTTCCGTTGATACGCGTTTGGAGCTCTTGATTCAAAAAGCCATGAAGAACTTAATGAAGGGACGGACCAGCTTTGTCATTGCCCACCGCTTGTCGACCATTCAAGAAGCAGATAAAATCCTGGTTCTCAAAGATGGTCAAATCATTGAGCAAGGGAATCACCAGTCCTTGTTGGCAGACAAGGGCTTCTATTACGAACTCTATAACAGTCAGTTTTCAAATAAAGAAGACTAGATCCTCATTCTTTGCTAAGAGGTTGGGCCAAAAGGCTCCAGCCTCTTTTTGTGAGAAAGAATTGGAAGAATGAGGGATTTTTGACGCAGACAATGATTGACAGTTGCCGGGCTTCCCGTTATACTAGGATTGTTCGAAAAGGAGATACCATGATGATTCGTTCTGTACAGCTAGCTGATGCAAAGACCATTCGGGATATTTACCAACCTTACGTGACAGACACTGCCATTACCTTTGAGGTGGATGTGCCGACTGTCCAAGAATTTGAGAAGCGAATTACGCAAACGCTGGCTCATTTTCCTTACCTAGTCGCAGAAGAAGAGGGCGTAGTTGTGGGCTATGCCTATGCCTCCACCTATTATGCACGCGCTGCTTATGATTGGACTGTGGAATTATCCATCTACATCTCCAAAGAAGCCAGAGGAAAGGGGATTGGATCGGCCCTTTATGATGCTTTAGAAGAGGAGTTGAAAGCACGAGGCTTTTTACGCTATTTGGCTTGTATTGCCCTCCCAAACGAGGCCAGCATTGCTATGCATGAAAAGCAAGGTTATGTCCAAGTGGCGCATTTTCCAAAGATTGGCTATAAGTTTGACCAATGGCACGATATCGTCTGGATGCAAAAAAGCTTGGAAGGGTCAGTCAGAAAAATAGAGAAGTAAGCTATTGGCTTATCAGTAATACTGGTAAATTTCTGATGTTATTTGCTCATGTCATTTACCTATGGTAGAATGTCACTAAGACTAAATATATCACTGAAAGAGGTCGGAATGCAAAGTCCATCTTTTTCATTCTAAAGGAGCCTATATGTCCCAAGAAATAAGTGCCCGACTATTGCCTCAGAAACCTTCTAAATGGGCAAAAATCCTATTGAATCGCAAGGTACCCATTTTCCTTTTTTTCTTTCTTGAACTGACCTTCCTAATCTTTTCTTACGTCAGACTCCAAGAGCATTTCCCGTCCATTATTCTATGGGAACATTTGTTGAGTGTCTTTACCTTCTTTTATTTGCTCAATCGTTCCATGGACTCTCGTTCCAAACTATCTTGGTTGATTATTATTGCTCTCTTTCCAATTTTTGGGACAGCTCTGCTCTATTTTTCTCTCGCTGATTTTGGTGTTAGACGTTTGAAAAAGAGTCTTGTGGAAGCTACTCAGCAAGCTTCCGACTATTTGAGTACTGATCCAGAAGTTGCAGATTATTTATCTCATAGTGATCGTCAATTACAGCGTTTGGCTTATTTTCTGGAGCACAGTCCTGCTCATTTTCCTTTATACAAAGACACAGATATCACCTACTTCCCACTTGGAGACGATATGCTTCCAGCCTTGTTAGAGGATTTGAAAAAGGCTGAACAGTCTATCTTCATGGAGTATTTCATCATTGATGAAGGCATCATGTGGGGAGAGATATTAACCATTTTGGAGGAGAAGTCTAAGGCAGGACTGGACGTTCGTGTTATGTTTGATGGGATGAATGAGATGACCACCTTGTCCTATGATTATATCGAACGTCTCCATAAGGTAGGAATTAAAGCCCAAACCTTCTCACCAATTAAGCCAATTTTATCGACCTATTACAACTACCGAGACCACCGAAAAATAACAGTGATTGATGGTCAAATCGCATATACCGGTGGTGTTAATATCGCTGATGAGTATGTCAATAAACGAGAGCGTTTTGGTCATTGGAAGGATACTGCGATTCGATTAGACGGGTCAGCTGTGCAAACTCTCAAAGCTCTCTTTTTGACCATGTGGTCAGTGACTGGAGTTGATGATCCAGCTGATATGGACCGCTATTTACAAGAAAAGCCTCAAAAAAGAGAGAGTCAAGGCTTTGTTCTTCCATACGCTAATTCGCCATTGACTTATCACAAAGTCGCAGAGGATGTTTATTTACATCTGCTAAATACGTCAACTGATTACGTCCATATTATGACTCCTTATCTGATTTTGGACGATGAACTCGTAAGGGCTATGACATTTGCAGCCAGACGAGGAGTGGACGTCCGTATTATTATGCCAGGGATTCCTGATAAACAGTATGCCTTTGATATTGCGACGACATACTTTAAGACCTTGTTAGATGCTGGTGTCCGTATTTTCCGCTATACGCCAGGTTTTGTCCATGCTAAAGTTTATGTTTCGGATGCCAAACAAGCTGTTGTAGGTACTATTAACACAGACTACCGAAGTCTCTATCAAAATTTTGAAAATGGAGTTTATCTCTATAAAAATCTAGAAGTGCTTAAAATTGAACAAGATTTTGAGGAAACCCAAGCTCTTTCAGAGGCAGTCACTTTAGAAGGTTTATCTAAAATGCCTATGTCCCATCGTCTTGGAGGCTATCTCTTTTCTTTGATTGGACCTTTGATGTAATATAGGAGTACTCCTATGGATGTAAAAATCCTTTTAAAACTTGTAGAAGACCAAGCTGATCCAGCGAAAGTAGCACACATGGAAGCCTATATGAAAAATAAATTCAGGTTTCTTGGCGTTCAAAAAACAATTCTCAGAAAGATTGAAAGAGACTTTTTTAAGCCGTTCATGAAGGATCCAATTGATTGGAATTTTGTGGAAGCGTGTTGGCAGCAACCCTACCGTGAATTTCAATATATTGCGATGGATTATCTAGACAAAAAGAAGAGGGAGCTTAGACCTGAAGATTTTCCAAAGCTAAAGGAATTGGCTCAAATCAAATCATGGTGGGATAGTATAGATCAATTAGACCGGATCATCGGGGAGATTACTTTTCACTATCCAGAAACCAAGAATATTATGCGCCAATGGAGTCTGGATGAGGATTTTTGGTTGAGACGGATTGCCATTGACCACCAGCTTATGCGTAAAGAATTGATCGATACAGACCTCTTAGCTGAGGTTATTTGTAATAACTTTGGACAGATTGAGTTTTTCATTAACAAGGCTATCGGTTGGAGCTTGCGCAATTACTCAAAGGTAAATCCTGATTGGGTTCGTGTTTTTATTGATCAACATTGGTCAAATGGCCCCTCTTAGCATTAGAGAGGCAAGAAAGTATTTGTAGAAATCAACCGCTTGACTCTGTGATCTATTATGCTATAATAGTCACATGCGATGAGTCGATTGGCTCTTAGGAGCCTTTTGCGCTGGGGAGGTCTACATTCAATTGTAACGCAGGAGCGGACCTTGAACAGTTGTGTGAACCGGCTGTTCTCATCGAAAGATGCCTCGAATCCTGGTCTTCGGATCAGGATTTTTTTATATCTCCAGGACTTTTCATTTATGCTAAAAAGTTGTATAATAGTACAAATACTCAATTTTTAGAAAATTTTGAAAGAGGATTTACTATGGGATATACAGTTGCCGTTGTCGGTGCCACAGGTGCCGTTGGTGCACAAATGATCAAAATGTTGGAAGAATCAACACTTCCAATCGATAACATTCGCTACCTTGCGTCTGCTCGTTCTGCAGGGAAAGTCTTGCAATTCAAAGGTCAAGATGTGATCATCGAGGAAACGACTGAAGATGCTTTTGAAGGGGTTGATATTGCCCTTTTCTCAGCTGGTGGTTCAACTTCTGCTAAATATGCACCTTATGCTGTGAAAGCAGGCGCAGTAGTGGTGGATAACACTTCTTATTTCCGTCAAAATCCAGACGTCCCATTGGTTGTTCCTGAAGTGAATGCACATGCGCTTGACGCTCACAATGGAATCATCTCTTGCCCTAACTGCTCAACTATTCAAATGATGGTGGCTCTTGAGCCAGTTCGTCAAAAATGGGGCTTGGACCGGATCATCGTGTCTACTTACCAAGCTGTTTCAGGAGCTGGTATGGGAGCTATTCTTGAAACCCAACGTGAGTTGAAGGAAGTTTTGAATGATGGGGTCAGCCCACGTGATGTCCAAGCAAACATCTTGCCTTGTGGTGGCGATAAGAAACACTACCCAATCGCCTTCAACGCTTTAGCTCAAATTGACGTCTTCACTGAAAACGACTATACTTACGAAGAAATGAAGATGACAAACGAAACCAAGAAAATCATGGAAGATGATAGCATTGCCGTATCGGCAACCTGTGTGCGGATTCCGGTCTTGTCAGCTCACTCTGAATCAGTTTACATTGAAACCAAAGAAGTGGCACCAATTGACGAAGTGAAATCGGCGATTGCTGCCTTCCCAGGTGCTGTTCTTGAAGATGATGTTGCACATCAAGTCTACCCTCAAGCGGTTAATGCTGTCGGTTCACGTGATACCTTCGTCGGACGTATCCGTAAAGACTTGGATGCAGAAAAAGGGATCCACATGTGGGTGGTTTCAGATAACCTCCTTAAAGGTGCCGCTTGGAACTCTGTTCAAATTGCAGAAACCCTTCACGAACGTGGACTCGTACGCCCAACAGCTGAATTGAAATTTGAATTGAAATAGGGAGCAAAACAGAAATCAGTAACTCGAAGAGTTTGATTTCGTAGTTTTGCCCCCGCACAGTTGATTAGGGAGTACGAATGTTACAAACATGAGTAGTCCCAATCAACCACTGCGCCATGAGCCAGAAATCAGTAACTCGAAGAGTTTGATTTCGTAGTTTCGCCCCCGCACAGTTGATTAGGAAGTACGAATGTTGCAAACATGAGTAGTTCCAATCAACCACTGCGCCATGATTCAGAAATCAGTAACTCGAAGAGTTTGATTTCTCCTTCGCTTTTATAATTTAAGGCTCAGGCTATAAAAGTCCACCGGACTTTTATACTACCCCCGCACAGTGGAGTTTCAGTTTTATTGATCTCTTATAGACTGCTGTTGAATTATCGGTAGGCAAATTTTGCCTCTTTGTTAGATAGAGAAAGGTTTTTCTATGTCTTATAATGATTTAAAAGATTGTAAAATTATCACTGCATTTATTACGCCCTTTCATGAAGATGGTTCCATTAATTTTGAGGCGCTGCCTGCATTGATTGAGCACTTGTTGGCCCACCATACAGACGCTCTTCTCCTTGCTGGAACTACGGCTGAAAGTCCAACCTTGACTCACGATGAAGAGTTGGAACTCTTTGCGGCTGTTCAGAAAATTGTCAATGGTCGTGTACCTTTGATCGCTGGTGTCGGTACCAACGAAACGCGCGATTCTATTGAGTTTGTTAAAGAAGTTGATGAATTTGGTGGTTTTGCAGCTGGTCTTGCGATCGTTCCTTACTATAACAAACCTTCTCAAGAAGGGATGTATCAGCACTTTAAAGCAATTGCTGATGCTTCTAACTTACCGATTATTATTTACAATATTCCAGGTCGTGTCGTAGTTGAAATGACGCCTGAAACCATGCTTCGATTAGCTCAACATCCAAATATTATTGGTGTAAAAGAGTGTACAACCCTTGCCAATATGGCTTATCTGATCGAGCATAAACCTGAGGAATTCCTTATCTACACGGGTGAAGACGGGGATGCCTTCCATGCGATGAACCTTGGAGCTGATGGGGTAATTTCAGTAGCCTCTCATACAAATGGGGATGAAATGCATGAAATGCTTGAAGCGATTGAGCACAACGATATCAAAAAAGCAGCCAGCATCCAACGGAAATTCATCCCGAAAGTGAATGCTCTCTTCTCTTATCCAAGCCCAGCACCAGTTAAGGCTGTCTTGAACTATATGGGCTTTGAAGCAGGGCCAACTCGTTTGCCATTGGTGCCAGCGCCGGCAGAAGAAGCGAAACGCATCATTAAGGTCGTCATTGATGGAGACTACCATGCAACCCAAGAGACCATTAAAGGTGTCTTGAGACCGGATTATTAAATATCAAACAATAGTCAGTTGTGATAAACAAACTGCCAATAAATAATAAAGGAGACTCCCATGGAAGTCATTAAACGTAGTGGTGAAGTGGTTGAATTTAACCCAGATAAAATTTACCAAGCAATTTTGAAGGCTGCTCAAGTGGTCTATGTATTAACGGATGATTTGCGTCAAAACTTGGCACAAGTTACCAAAAAGGTAGTGATGGATTTGGATGAAGCACAAGTAGAACGTGCAACAATTAGTATGATCCAATCAATGGTGGAGCATCGTTTACTTGGTGCTGGCTATATTACCATTGCTGAACATTATATTTCCTATCGTTTGCAACGTGATTTGGAACGCAGTGGCTATGGTGACCATATCGCTGTGCACTTGCATTTTGAGCAAATTCGCTAAGAACTAAGAGAGGTTACTTCTGTAGCTTCTTTTTTGTATACCTATTAAACACGGAGAATTCTATAAAACATGGTATAATAGAAGAGATTGAACTGGAAAGGAAGTGTGATTATGGCGACTATTCAATGGTTTCCCGGACACATGTCCAAAGCTAGAAGACAAGTACAAGAAAACTTAAAATTTGTGGATTTTGTGACGGTTCTGGTAGATGCTCGTTTGCCCTTATCGAGTCAAAATCCCATGTTGACAAAAATTGTTGGTGAGAAGCCTAAGTTGATGATTTTAAACAAAGTAGACTTGGCGGATCCTGTGGCAACAAAAGAATGGCAGGACTATTTTGAATCGCAAGGAATCAAAACCTTGGCGATCAACTCCAAAGAGCAGTCTACAGTTAAAAAAGTCACAGATGCTGCTAAGAGCTTGATGGCAGATAAAATTACCCGCCAAAAAGAACGGGGCATTCAGATTGAAACCCTTCGGACCATGATCATCGGCATTCCAAATGCTGGTAAGTCAACGCTGATGAATCGCTTGGCTGGGAAAAAGATCGCCGTCGTTGGGAATAAACCAGGGGTGACCAAGGGGCAACAATGGTTGAAAACCAATAAAGACCTTGAAATCTTGGATACACCAGGGATTCTCTGGCCCAAGTTTGAGGATGAAGAAGTAGCCTTAAAACTGGCCTTAACAGGAGCCATCAAGGACCAGTTGCTTCCAATGGATGAAGTGACCATCTTTGGTCTCAACTATTTCAAAGACCATTATCCAGCTGTGTTACAAGAACGTTTTAATCAAATGAATCTGAAGCAAGAAGCGCCTGAAATTATTATGGAGATGACTCAAAAATTAGGATTTCGCGAGGATTACGACCGTTTTTACCAACTATTTGTTAAAGATGTGCGTGATGGGAAATTGGGACGGTATACGCTGGATCGCGTAGGGGAAATTGATGGCAACGATTAAGGAAATTAAAGAAAAATTAGCTCTCATCCGCCAGTTAGACGATCCATTCTTTGCTGAATTGGAAAAGGACGGTCGATCTGGTGTTAACCAAGCGGTCGCAAAGCGAAAAAAAGAGATTCAAAAGACGCTAGACGAAGATCTTCGTTTAGAAAAACTGCTAGCCTATGAAAAAGAATGCTATGAGCAGGGAATCAACCTCATTGCTGGTATTGACGAAGTGGGACGTGGTCCGTTAGCCGGACCAGTTGTTGCGGCTGCCGTGATCTTGCCGAAAGCTTGTAAGATTCCCGGCCTCAACGATAGTAAGAAAATTCCAAAGTCCAAACATAAGAAAATCTATGAGGCTGTGCTCCAGGAAGCTATTGCGATCGGCATCGGCGTCAAGGACAATCAAGTGATTGACCAGGTCAATATCTATGAAGCTACGAAACTAGCCATGATGGAGGCCGTTGGTCAATTAGATCCTCAACCCCAGCATCTTTTGATAGACGCCATGAAATTGGATCTTGCAATTCCTCAGACCAGTATTATTAAAGGAGACGCCAATTCCTTATCCATCGCAGCAGCCTCCATCGTAGCTAAGGTGACTCGGGATCAGATGATGGAAGAGTTTGATCGAGTATATCCAGGCTATGATTTTGCGCAGAATGCTGGCTATGGGACGGCCAACCACCTTGCTGGTCTCCACAAGCTGGGAGTGACGCCTATCCATCGGCGTTCATTTGAACCTGTCAAATCAATATTTGAGGATTAAAAACTGTTTACGAGCATTGTTCTATCGCTTCAAACAAAAAAAGTTCTAGAAATAGAGCTTTTTTTCATTTCTTTTACGAATAAATAAGTGAGAAAACAAAGAGGTGACTATGGAATCATTTGAAATTTATAAATTAAAAGCAGCAGGATTGACGAATGAACAGGTCTTGCGAATTTTAGCAATTTGTCAGGAAGGAAAACCTCTCCCTTCTCTAGAAGAAATGGTAAAAATTGCACGTTGCCGCAGTATCATTCGGTTTGTGGAACAATACCGACAGCTTGATGAGGGACAGTTGCGAACGGACTTTGAGCGTTTTCCCTCCCTGTCCATTTTTGATTCAGACTATCCCGAATCATTGATGCAGATCTACAATCCCCCTGTTTTACTCTTTTACCAAGGAAATCTGAATTTGTTAGCAGAACCGAAAATAGCAGTAGTAGGAGCCAGGGAGACGAGTAGGGAAGGAGTAAAATCGGTTGAAAAGATCATCCAGGAACTACAAAATCAGCTGGTGGTGGTCAGTGGCCTTGCAAAAGGAATCGATGCAACGGCCCATTACGCCTGCATAAGAAATGGTGGCAAGACGATCGGGGTTATTGGGACAGGACTGGATATTTTCTATCCTAAGAGCAATCAAAGATTACAGACACACATGAGCGAACACCATCTTGTCTTGAGCGAGTATGGACCAGGACAGGCCCCTTTGAAGTTTCATTTTCCAGAGCGAAATCGCATCATTGCAGGACTCTGTCAGGCTGTGATTGTGGCAGGGGCACGACTTCGTTCAGGAAGTTTAATTACTTGTGAGCGTGCCATGGAGGAAGGAAGAGATGTTTTTGCTATTCCAGGAAATATTTTAGATGGAAAATCTGCAGGTTGCCATCACTTGATTCAAGAAGGCGCAAAGCTTGTCACATCGGGTCAGGACATTCTTGATGAATTGAAATACCAATTGTGATTTTCCTATAGGAGAAGTTCCTAGTTGACATCTTTCTTAAAATGTATTAAACTCAATGAGATTTATACATTACAGAGGAATAAAACGTGGTAACAAAAACGAAAAGGAAAAGTAGTACAACCAAGAAAAATTTGGTAATTGTGGAGTCTCCTGCAAAGGCCAAAACAATCGAGAAATACCTTGGGCGTAACTATAAAGTCATGGCCAGTGTTGGCCATATTCGGGACCTGAAAAAATCAACCATGTCGATTGACTTCGACAATAACTATGAACCAGAATATATCAATATTCGCGGAAAAGGTCCTTTGATTAACGACTTGAAAAAAGAAGCCAAAAAGGCCAAGCAAGTCTTTCTCGCAAGTGACCCGGACCGTGAAGGAGAAGCTATTTCATGGCACTTAGCCCATATTTTGAACTTGGATGCAGGTGAAAAGAACCGTGTGGTCTTTAACGAAATTACCAAGGATGCCGTTAAAAATGCCTTTAAAGAACCGCGTCAAATTGATATGGACTTGGTCGATGCCCAACAAGCACGTCGGGTCTTGGACCGGATTGTAGGGTATTCAATTTCGCCTATTCTTTGGAAAAAGGTTAAAAAAGGACTTTCTGCAGGGCGCGTGCAATCTGTTGCTCTCAAATTAATCATTGATCGCGAAAAAGAAATTAATGATTTCAAGCCGGAAGAATACTGGACCATCGATGGCGTCTTCAAAAAGGGGACCAAGCAATTCCAAGCTAGCTTCTACGGGATCAATGGGAAGAAGATGAAGCTCAACACCAACGAAGAGGTCAAAGCCGTCCTTGAGCGCTTAGATGGCAAAGATTTTACAGTTGAGAAGGTTGAAAAGAAAGAGCGTCGTCGCAATGCGCCCCTTCCTTATACGACCTCTTCTATGCAGATGGATGCAGCAAATAAAATCAACTTCCGTACTCGTAAAACTATGATGGTCGCTCAACAATTGTACGAAGGGATTAACATCGGCTCTGGCGTTCAAGGTTTGATTACTTATATGCGTACCGATTCCACACGGATCAGTCCGGTTGCGCAAAACGAGGCAGCTAACTTTATCGTGGATCGCTTCGGTGAGAAATATTCTAAGCATGGAAGTCGCGTGAAAAATGCTTCCGGTGCTCAAGATGCCCACGAAGCCATTCGTCCGTCTAGCGTCTTCAATACTCCTGAGAGCATTGCTAAATACTTGGACAAGGATCAATTGAAGCTCTATACCTTGATTTGGAACCGCTTTGTAGCTAGTCAAATGACAGCTGCTGTCTTTGATACGATGAATGTCCGTATAGGTCAAAATGGTGTACAATACACTGCGAACGGAAGCCAGGTGAAGTTTGATGGTTATTTGGCGATTTATAACGATTCAGATAAGAACAAGATGTTACCGGATATGGTAGAAGGTGATATCGTCAAGCAGGTCAATAGCAAGCCTGAGCAACACTATACCCAACCACCTGCTCGATATTCTGAAGCAACCTTGATTAAGACCTTGGAAGAGAACGGTGTTGGACGACCTTCAACCTATGCTCCGACGATTGAGACCATTCAAAAACGATATTATGTCAAGCTCGCAGCCAAACGGTTTGAACCTACTGAATTAGGGGAAATTGTCAATAAACTCATCGTCGAATTCTTCCCAGATATCGTCAATGTGACTTTCACAGCGGAAATGGAAGGGAAACTCGATGATGTTGAACTCGGTAAAGAAGAGTGGCAAAAAGTCATTGACAGTTTCTATAAACCATTCTCTAAAGAAGTCGCAAAGGCTGAAGAAGAGATGGAAAAAATCCAAATCAAAGACGAACCAGCTGGTTTTGATTGTGAAGTCTGTGGCAGCCCAATGGTGATTAAATTAGGACGTTTTGGTAAGTTTTATGCTTGTAGTAATTTCCCTGATTGTCGTCATACTCAGGCCATTGTCAAAGAAATCGGCGTGGAGTGTCCTGACTGTCATCAGGGACAAATCATCGAGCGCAAAACCAAGCGCAACCGGATCTTCTATGGATGCAATCGCTATCCAGAGTGTGAATTTACCTCTTGGGATAAGCCGATCGGTAGGGATTGTCCAAAATGTGGCCACTACTTAGTTGAGAAAAAAGTTCGTGGTGGCGGCAAACAAGTCGTTTGTAGCAACGGTGACTACGAAGAAGAAAAAGTGAAATAATCTTTTAAATGATTCAATGTCTATTATAACGGCAATTTTTATAAATGTCTGTTAGAATAGACATTCGCTAGACAGGAAGAATTAGCCTCCCTGTCTTTTTTATGCCCTTTTTGGTATAATGGACCAAGTAGAAAATTAGAAAGATTTGTGGGTGTCTAACAGTCCAGTGGCTTGTTTTAATCTGGCCTTAGTTTTCACCCAAAGAGGTATTAGTGTCATGTCTCAATCTTATATTAATGTTATCGGTGCAGGCCTTGCTGGCTCAGAAGCAGCTTTCCAGATTGCCCAACAAGGAATCCCGGTGAAGCTTTATGAAATGCGTGGGGTCAAATCCACTCCGCAACACAAAACAGACAATTTTGCGGAACTAGTCTGTTCCAACTCTCTTCGTGGGGACTCGTTAACCAATGCTGTCGGGCTCCTCAAAGAAGAAATGCGTCGTCTAGGTTCGGTCATCCTTGAAGCAGCAGAAGCAACTCGCGTTCCGGCTGGTGGAGCACTGGCAGTGGACCGGGAAGGCTTTGCTAAGCGGGTAACAGAGAAGGTGTCCCAACACCCGCTCATCGAAGTCATTCGCGATGAGATCACAGAATTACCAACAGACGCTATCACAGTGGTCGCAACGGGTCCTCTAACCAGTGATGCCTTGGCGAAAAAGATTCATGCGCTAAATGGTGGGGATGGTTTCTACTTCTACGATGCAGCAGCTCCGATCATCGATGTCAATACCGTCGATATGAACAAGGTTTATCTCAAGTCTCGCTATGACAAAGGAGAAGCAGCTTATCTCAACTGCCCAATGACCAAACAAGAGTTCATGGATTTCCAGGAGGCCTTGGTCAATGCGGAAGAAGCACCACTCAACTCTTTTGAAAAAGAAAAGTATTTTGAAGGCTGTATGCCCATTGAAGTCATGGCCAAACGAGGCATCAAAACCATGCTCTATGGTCCTATGAAGCCAGTCGGACTCGAGTACCCAGATGACTACAAAGGACCTCGTGATGGGGAGTTTAAGACTCCTTACGCAGTCGTTCAGCTTCGCCAAGACAATGCGGCGGCTAGCCTCTACAATATCGTAGGATTTCAAACTCACCTTAAATGGGGCGAACAAAAACGGGTCTTCCAAATGATTCCAGGTTTGCAAAATGCAGAGTTTGTGAGATATGGCGTCATGCACCGTAATTCTTACATGGACTCGCCAAATCTCCTCGAGCAAACTTACCGTTCGAAGAAACAACCAAATCTCTTCTTTGCAGGTCAAATGACTGGAGTGGAAGGCTATGTTGAATCCGCTGCATCAGGTTTGGTAGCAGGAATCAACGCAGCTTGCTTCTTTAAAGGAGAAGCAGCAGCCATTTTCCCAGAAACAACAGCCATCGGAAGTCTGGCCCACTATATCACTCATGCCGATAGCAAGCATTTCCAACCGATGAATGTTAACTTTGGAATCATCAAGGAGCTGGAAGGGCAACGCATTCGGGATAAGAAAGAACGCTATGAGAAAATTGCCGAACGTTCGTTGACTGATTTGGCTGATTTTATGGAAAATCGCTAAAGAATGGAAAAAGTTTGGAGAAATCCAGACTTTTTCTTCTAAAAATGGTATAATAAGTAAAATTTAGAATATAGAGAGTTTTCTGACAATGAACAAATCCTATTTTTATTTAGATATGAAGACACACGAGTTGAAAGTGCCTTATACCGGAAAACTCCGTCGTGTAAGGGTTCTATTGCCCAAGAATTATGAAACAGATACCGATCGACGCTATCCTGTTGTCTATTTTCATGATGGCCAGAATGTTCTCTATAGCAAGGAAGCCTACGCAGGTCATTCCTGGAAGGTGATTCCAGCCATCAAGCGCAATCCTGATATTAGTCGTATGATTGTCGTTGCGATTGATAATGACGGCTTTCAACGGATGAACGAATACTCTGCCTGGAAGTACAAGGAATCCAATATTCCTGGCATGCAATTTGGTGGCAAGGGTGTCGAGTACGGAGAGTTTGTCATGGAAGTGGTCAAACCGTTTATCGATCAAGAATATCGTACCCTTTCAGACCGAGAGCATACAGCTATGATCGGCTCGTCTCTAGGAGGCAATATCACCCAATTTCTCGGCATAGAATACCAAGATCAGATTGGTTGTTTGGGAGTCTTCTCATCGGCTAACTGGTTGCACCAAGAAGCCTTTGACCACTATATTAAACGCAAAAAATTGTATAGCGATCAGCGCATTTACATTTATGTGGGTACAGAAGAAGCCGATGATACAGATAAGACCCTGATGGCGGGCAATATCAAGCAGGCCTATATCGATTCATCCCTGCGCTATTACCATGATATTATCCAACAAGGGGTAAATCTGGAAAATATTTCCATACGGATTCAATCAGGTGCAGTTCACCATGAATTGGCCTGGGCAGAGAATTTACCGGATTGTCTTCGATTTTTAGCTGAGAACTGGGATTAACAGTCTCTCGCACATCCTATCAGAGAAAGAAGGAAACTTATGAATATTGAACATTTAAGCCACTGGAGTGGCCAACTCAACCGTGAAATGTACGTCAATCGCTATGGTCATGCAGGAATTCCTGTGGTGGTCTTTGCCTCCTCAGGTGGTAGTCACAACGAATACTATGACTTCGGCATGATTGATGCCTGTGCCCGCTTTATCGAAGAAGGACGCATTCAATTCTTTACCTTATCAAGTGTGGACAGCGAAAGTTGGCTGTGTGACTGGAAGAATCCTCATGATCGAGCAGAAATGCACCGAGCTTATGAACGGTACGTCATCCAAGAAGCTATTCCTTTTATCAAGCACAAAACAGGTTGGTTTGATCCAATGATGACAACGGGTTGCTCAATGGGTGCCTACCATGCGCTTAATTTCTTCTTGCAGCATCCAGATGTTTTCAATAAAGTTGTTGCTTTGAGTGGTGTCTACGATGCTCGTTTCTTTGTTGGTGACTTTGGAGGCGATGAAGCGATCTACCAAAATTCTCCATCTGACTACATTTGGAATCAAAATGATGGTTGGTTTATTGACCGCTATCGTCAAGCAGAGATCGTCGTTTGTACCGGTTTAGGGGCTTGGGAGCAAGATGGTCTCCCATCTTACTATAAACTAAAGGAAGCTTTCGATCACAAAAACATCCCTGCCTGGTTTGCTGAATGGGGCTATGATGTAGCCCACGACTGGGAATGGTGGCGCAAGCAAATGCCTTACTTCCTCGATCAAATGAATCTTTAATGCCAAAAAGGAGTCAATTATGAACTATATTGTGATCTCACCTTATTACCCACAAAATTTCCAACAATTTACCATTGAACTTGCAAACAAAGGCATTACTGTCTTGGGAATTGGCCAAGAGCCATATGAACAGTTAGATGAACCTTTGCGCAAGAGTTTGACAGAATATTTCCGTGTTGAAAACTTAGAAAATCTGGATGAAGTCAAACGTGCAGTTGCCTTTCTCTTTTATAAACACGGTCCAATCGACCGCATTGAATCTCACAATGAATATTGGTTGGAATTGGATGCGGCACTTCGGGAGCAATTCAACGTCTTTGGGGCCAAACCAAAAGACTTGAAGAAAACAAAATTCAAATCTGAAATGAAGAAACTCTTCAAAAAAGCAGGAGTTCCAGTCGTTCCAGGTGCTGTGGTCAAAGCAGAGAAAGATATTGATAAAGCTGTGAAGAAGATTGGGTTGCCGTTGATCGCAAAACCTGACAATGGGGTAGGAGCAGCAGCGACCTTCAAGATCGAAACACCAGAAGATGTGGACCATTTCAAGGCCGAATGGGATGGACATACTGTCTACTTCTTCGAGAAATTTGTTACTTCTAGCGAGATTTGTACGTTTGATGGCTTGATTGATCATGATGGCAATATTGTCTTTTCAACAACCTTTGATTATGCCTACACACCGCTTGACTTGCTTCTTTACAAGATGGACAATTCTTACTATGTCCTAAAAGATATGGATCCAAAACTACGCCAATACGGTGAATCCATCGTCAAGACTTTTGGCATGAAGGAACGTTTCTTCCATATTGAGTTCTTCCGTGAAGGCGATGACTATATTGCGATCGAGTACAATAACCGTCCAGCAGGTGGCTTTACCATTGATGTGTATAACTACGCGCATTCAATTGACCTATACAAGGGGTATGCGGATGTTGTAGCTGGTGATCCATTCCCAGCCTCAAACTTCGAGCCTCTGTATTGCTTGGCAACATCCCGTCGTGCTAACGCCGCCTACCAACTTTCTGAAGAAGAAGTCTTGGCCAAATACAAAGACCAATTCCGCGTGAAGAAGAATATGCCCGCAGCCTTTGCTGAATTGCAAGGAGACTACCTCTATATGTTAACGACCCCAAGTCGCGAAGAATTGGAACAAATGATTCACGATTTCGGTCAACGAAAACAATAAGCTCGTTTAAATATTTCTTATAAAATGAACGTAAAAAAGTGAAAGACAGTCGATTCTTTCACTTTTTTTAATACTCAATTTGTAAAATTTAGCTAGACAGAAAAAGCCATCTATGTCAGGCTTAGATAAACACCACATTTGACTAAAAGGAACTAACATAAATGACCTATACTCATCTTACCGCAAATGAGCTTGTAATAATAGAGGTTTACTATTAAGAGAAAATAAAAGTTATAGATATTGTG
>OIEJ01000266.1_pt1 | contig 24744 bp, 18 predicted proteins | sample 1581791 | NCBI WGS metagenome assembly OIEJ01 (sample SAMN03281019, study PRJEB24777) | human gut metagenome | isolation source: fecal sample PR141 from 1 month old male Chinese infant, vaginal delivered... | place: Singapore | collected 2005-11-08 | reverse complement strand
CTGAAACATGCCGACATTTACGCCAAAACCACGTGGGTGGCGCAGTACGGCGCTCGCATGGGATTCGACTCGTTCCCAACCAACAGTCGCGGATGGCAATACACCAGCTCCGGCAAAGTGGGCGGCATCAGGGGCAATGTGGATATGAATGCGTTTGGGAACAAGGAGTATGTAGATAAGAACAATAGTAACAACGCAACTTCCTATGAGGTTAAGGGAGACATGGGAGTTGAGTGGCGCTCTATTGGCGCAGAGAAAAGCGTTATTGGTAAACCAATTGCGAATGAAGTTTGCGATTGGACTCAGGGCAGGGTGAACTGCTATCAGAATTTTGAGAATGGTGCGATTTCCTGGACTCCGTCAACAGGCGCGCACTATACGACTGGAACAATACGCAAGGAATGGGCTCGTCGCAATTATGAGCACGGCGTCTTGGGATATCCGATCGAAGATGAGAAAAAGTTGTCGAATGATTGGAAATATCAACGCTTCCAAAATGGCGATATCTGGTCTCATGGAACGAAAGAAAGCCGTATTGTTCTGTACAACCTGCGTGATTCTTTCTATAAGAATGGCGGGTATTCGTCGTTGGGCGGTCCCGTGGCCGATGAGGAGAACATGGGCCGTGGCTGGTGGCGCCAGCGTTTCCAGTATGGCGATGTGTGGAGCAAGGACGGCACGGATTATCGTTTCGTGATCAAGTTCGATCTGCGTGATTCATGGAACCGGCATCGTGGTTTCTCCTGGTTGGGCGCGCCTGTGGCGAACGAGGAGAACATGGGTAACGGTTATTGGCGTCAGCGTTGCGAGAACGGTGATGTGTGGACCCGTAACGGGGCTTCCGAGAAGTACATCGTGATGCTGAATCTGCGAAAAGAGTACTACGCTAAGGGTGGTTTCTCAAAGCTTGGAGGCCCGGTTTCGGAGGAGCGTAATCTGGGCTCGATCTGGAGGCAGGATTTCCAGAAAGGGTCGATTTACGCACGTTAGAAATGGTGTTTTGACTCTGTAGTAGAGTTTGTTTCCGTAAAGAGTTGATACCAGCTTTATGCAGGTAAGGATTATTTCATAATGGCTAAAAATCCATTGTAATTATCGGCGGCGGTCCCGCTGGCTTGACTGCGGCTTACGAACTTCTTAAGGATAATGGCTCTGAGCAGTATGATGTCACCGTCCTTGAAGCTTCCGGCGAGTTTGGCGGTATTTCCCGTACTGTGCGCCACAACGGGAATCGTATGGATATCGGTGGCCATCGCTTCTTCTCGAAGGATGACCGTGTGATGAATTGGTGGAAGACCATTCTTCCTCTGCAGGGTGCTCCGTCTTATGACGATAAGAAGTTGAACCGTGCTCATGACATGGAGCCTGGCGGCCCTGATCCGGAGAAAACAGACGAAGTAATGCTGAAGCGTCACCGTGTTTCCCGTATTTACTGGCATGGCAAGTTCTTCGATTACCCTGTGAGCCTGAAACCGCAGACCCTGAAGAATATGGGCTTTATTCAGACCATGAAAGTGGGTTTCTCCTACCTGAAGTCCCTTATTCATAAGCTTCCGGAAGATAATCTGGAAAACTTCTATATCAATCGTTTTGGTAAAGCCCTCTACGGAATGTTCTTCGAAGGATATACGGAGAAGCTTTGGGGGCGTCACCCGTCTGTTATTTCCGCTGATTGGGGCTCGCAGCGTGTGAAGGGCATCAGCATTATGGCGGTGCTTAAGGATGCTTGGGGCAAGCTTGTTGGCAAGGAGAAGAAGGCCGGTGAGGGTGAGACCTCATTGATTGAAGAGTTCTGGTATCCGAAGTTCGGTCCAGGCCAACTGTGGGAAACCGTCGCTAAGCATGATGAAGAGTTTGGCGCGCATATTGTTAAGCATGCTGAAGTTGTGAAGATTAACGAAACGGACGAAGGAAAGATCGCTTCTGTTGTTTATCGCGATAGCGAAGGGCATGAGCAGATCCTTGCCGGTGATGAGTTTATTTCCTCCATGCCTGTGAAGGACCTGGTTAATTCTATCGCGGAAGGAAACCAAGCCACGAAGCCGGTTCCGTCGGATATGAAGAAGATTGCCGATGGTCTTCCGTATCGTGATTTCGTGACGGTTGGTTTCCTTGTCGATCACCTGAACCTCAAGAACGAAACGAATATTCCGACCTTGGGCAACCCGCAAATCGTTCCGGACTGCTGGATTTATGTGCAGGATACCAGCGTGAAGGTTGGACGTATTCAGGTATTCAACAACTGGAGCCCGTACTTGGTTCAGGATGTCGACAATAAGGTCTGGATTGGTCTGGAGTATTTCTGCAATGAAGGCGATGCTTTCTGGGAAATGACAGATCAGGAGTGCATTGATTTCGCAGCTGATGAGCTTGTGAAGATGGGAATTATCGCATCAAAGAACGATATTCAGGATTCTCATCGCGAACGCGTAAAAAAGGCATATCCTGCTTATTTCGATACCTGGTACCAGATCGATGATCTGGTGAAGTGGCTGGATTCCTTCGGAAACCTGTATTGCGTTGGACGTAATGGCCAACACCGCTACAACAATATGGATCATTCCATGGCTACTGCTTTTGAAACGGTCGGTAACATCAAGAGCGGTCGTGAAGATAAGAAGAACATCTGGAATGTGAACACTGACAAAGAGTATCACGAAGAGAAGTAAGCAATAGAGTGGCGCATAGTGGGTGATGTACCTCTATGCGCCACTCTATTCTAAGAGAGAATGGAATGAGAGAATTTTGGAAAAACATGTTGTGAGTTTCCGAAGGAAAATGATCTTTTCAGGTCTTTTTTCTTTACTATTCTCCTTTTTAATGGTATTAGGATACTCTTTTTCTAAAACGTATAGTTTTCAATTTTTTGATACCTACAAGGCGTTTATCTCATTCTGCGTTATCTCGTTAATAGCATTTGGGATTATGTACGCGGTTCTTTCTCGTATAAATGTGCCTAAAGAATCGGAACTGTCGAAGAGCTGCAGGAAAGTACGTCATCCATTTTTTTCTGCTTGGGTGCTGATTATTGTTGCTTGGATTCCATATTATGCGATATTTGCGCCGGGACTAGGGTTTTATGATAGCCTCTGGCAGCTGTCGCAGTTTTATGGCTACACTTCATATAATTCTCAGCATCCTGTCTTGGCAACTCTTGTTATTGGTGTTTTATTTTCAATTGGGAAACCGTTGGGAACAAATTTCCAGTTCCTTATCTACACGAGTATTCAAGTACTGCTTGTTTCCGCTGTTCTAGCGTTTATAGCATGGTTTGCATATAAACGCCTGCTTGTTGCAGAAGGTGAAGAGGGGAGCAATCGAGTCTTTTGCTTGTGGTGTGCGCTTGTTGGTTTTTCCGCGCTGAATCCACTTTTCCCGCTGTACTCATTGTCTGTTTTAAAAGATGTACCTTATGCTGCCGCGATTGCGGTGATGACGGTTTTACTCGTGGAAGTGATCGGTGACAAGAAAGTGATAAATGAGAGGACATTTGTCGTCCTCTTTTCTTGTGCCTTTATGGTGATGAGTGTCTTCCGCAATGAGGGTTTAATTATTGCGATTGCATGTGCCGCTCTCGTTTCTTTTGCTCAGGTGAAAGATAAAAAGAAATTTTACACTTTTCTTTCCGTGGGCTTGGTTGGTGTCGTTGCTGTTGCGTCATTGATGAGCTCGGCATTGATTAATCCGCAGAAGGGGAGTCGTATTGAAATGTTAACGATTCCTGTTCAGCAGATTTCGAGGGAGGTTCGGGATAATCCATCTTCGTTTACGGCTGATGAAAAGAAAAAGTTAAACGAGATGCTTGTAGATGATACGCTATGGAGTGATCTTGGCGTTAAATATTCGCCCGAACTCGTTGATCCTGTGAAAGTTCTTTTCAGAAAAGATTTTTCGTTGAGAGCATTTCTGAAGGTGTGGGGTCGTCATCTTGTTCTGCATCCAGATACCTATCTGTCGGCGACATTTTCTGGAACGTTTGGTTTCTTCTACCCATGTAGGGCAAGCATTGGGCAGGGATCTGTGTATGACAGTTTCCAGTGGATGAATCCTCAGACAGTTAGTGGGTGGAAACAGTATATGGGTGTTCCAAACGGAGAATTGTATCCGACATATCTAGGAAAAGCAGAAAATTTGCGTGAGGAATTCTTACAGTCATTTGAGAATCTGTATAAAATTCCAGTTGTAAGTCTGATTGTAAAACCAGGAACATATTTTTGGATTGGATGTCTTGCTGCATGTTTGGCTTGCTTTAAGCGTAATTATATGCTATTAATTGCAATGGTTCCTTGTGTTCTGATTTTCTGCGTATGCCTGTTGTCTCCCGTGAATGAGAGTGCAAGATATGCTCTTCCTCTAGTTTTTTCGGCACCAGTACTTTTGATTATTTCCGTGTGTATGCCTTTTAATAGGTTGGAAAAAGGTAATAGAAAGTAAGACCTATATTTGATCGCGTTGAGCAGAACGACATGACAACCGTTCAGAAATCAAATAACAGATGAAGGCAGAAAAAACAGAGAATCCGGGCTGGAGCTTTGGTAGTGCCCGAAAGGTTGCGCACTTTGGATCATGCCCGTCCATGGCGCGATGACCGGTTCGCTTCCTGCAGGTTGTCATCGAGCCGGGACATGTCGAGGTAACGCCGGTTGGACCATTCGTTCGCGGTGACGTACCTGATGCGCGCGCAGACGAGCATCAGCGCGCTGTTCCCGTCCGGGAAGCCTCCCACGACGCGCGTGCGCCGCCTGATCTCGCGGTTGGGCCGGTTCGATCATGTCGTTCGTGCGGATGCGCCTGCGGTGCCCGTCCGGGAGCTCCGGCAGCAGGTAGGTCGTGGTCTCGTCGATCCCCTCCCGCAGGCGGTTCGCGGCGGCCTTCAGCCTCCTGGACTCCATCTCCGCGGCGACGGTCCCGGCCTTGTCCAACGCGGATTCCCGGGACTCCATGGCGAATACCGCTTTCAGGGCCGCGCACGCCCATTCGCGGTGGGTCGGCGGCATCTTGGAGAGCGCGTCGCGCATGAAATGCACCATGCACCGCAGGTATCTCGCTTTTGGAGGCATGGAGTTGACGGTGGAGGCCAGTCCCGCGCACCGGTCGCCGGCCACGAGCCGCACGCCCTTCAGGCCGCGTTCGACCATGCCGCGAAAGGACTGCTCCCGGCTGGCGGAATCCTCCCTCATGCCCTCGGCGACGCCGATGACCTCGCGGTGATCATCCTTGCTGACGCCGATGGCGGCCAGGATGCTGACGTTCTCCGCGCTTCCGCCCCAGGAGCGCTTGTGCCACACGCCGTCCACGAACACGTATGGGTACTCGTCATCCAACGGCCTCGTGCGCCATTCGTCGATCTCGGCGTACACGCGCTTGAGCTTGTCGCTCAATGTCCGGGACGGCATGCGGTCGCCCCACGGCAACTGGCCGGTGTCGTCGGCCTGCCTGGTGGGCACGCCGGCCGGGTACATGCCGATCAGCGCCTCCCCTACGCTTTCCCCGCGTCTGCGGCAGCGTCCGATCACCGCGGACTCGAACAGGGCGCCCTTCAATTTCGGCACCTTGAGCTCGAGCCTGCCGGCCTTGGCGGCCAGGCTCCGCTCGTAGTGGCCGGCCCGGTACGCCTGCCGACCGCCGGAACGCTCGTATCTCGCGGCGTTGGCGATCTCGTCCGCCTGAAGCGTCGGGCATCGCGTTGACGATCCGCTCGACCTTCTCGCGCACCATGGCGTCGAGCTTGCTCTCGAACATGGCCCGGTCGAACTGTATGATTTCCTTGGACATGGCCCCGTGCCTCTTTCCAATCGCGGTTTTTCATTGTCCGGCGACTGAAAATCGCACCCGGCACGGCCCATGTCCCTTTCCATCAAGACCGGAATCCGAAAATGCGCAAGAACTCGGACGTTATCGGAGCTTTTCCGGATAATTGCAATTATCCTTATTGTTTCTCATCATTTAGTTGTTCATTGTCCCTTTGATTTGTGTGCAGAACCTTTTTGTCTGAAACGTCTCTTTTTCCAGTTCCTCTACAGGGCGTCAGGAAAGATTGGAATCGCTTTATTCCTTCTTATCACCGTTTGGTTCCTTGGGTAGTGCGCAACCTTTCGGGCACTACCTGCGAAAGAGTTTGTATAGGGTTGCTGTGGATCGGTTGTGGACGAAGCTCTTCGATAGAGTATGGCCGAAAAACTTCTAGTGACGGATATTGTGAACGTCTTTGCTGTTCTTTAGCTGAAGGCAGTGTTCCTTCGTTCAGAATTCGAAATCTGGCTAATGAAGTGTTCAGCGTGCTTTTGACTAAGAGAGAAAGTACTATTACACATGTGACTGAAGAACTTTTTACTCCTAAGAACATCATCGTGACCGGTGGCTGTGGCTTCATCGGATCGAATTTCGTGCATTACGTGGTCGACCAGCACCCGGACGTGCATGTGACCGTGTTGGACGCTTTGACCTACGCGGGCAACATCGCGAACATCGCGGGCCTGCCGGAGGACCGCGTCGAGTTCGTGCACGGCAACATCTGCGACGCGGAGCTGCTCGACAGGATCGTGCCGGGCCACGACGCGATCGTGCATTATGCGGCCGAGTCGCACAACGACAACAGCATCGCGAACCCCGAGCCGTTCCTCAAGACGAACGTGGAGGGCACGTTCCGCCTGCTCGAGGCCGTGCGCAAATACGGCATCCGCTACCACCACGTGAGCACGGACGAGGTGTACGGCGACCTCGCCCTGGACGATCCGGCCAAGTTCACGGAGTCCACCCCGTACCATCCGTCCAGCCCGTACTCGAGCACGAAGGCCGCGTCCGACATGCTGGTGCGCGCGTGGACCCGCACCTACGGTTTGAGGACCACGATCTCCAACTGCTCCAACAACTACGGCCCGTACCAGCACGTGGAGAAGTTCATCCCGCGCCAGATCACCAACATCCTCGAGGGCATCCGCCCGAAGCTGTACGGCAAGGGCGAGAACGTGCGCGACTGGATCCACACCGAGGACCACTCCAGCGGCGTGTGGACCATCCTGACCCGGGGTCGTATCGGCGAGACCTACCTGATCGGCGCCAACGGCGAGAAGAACAACATCACCGTGCTGCGCATGATCCTGAAGATGATGGGACAGCCGGAAGACGCGTTCGACTGGGTCAAGGACCGTCCGGGCCACGACCGCCGTTACGCCATCGACTCCACCAAACTGCAGACCGAGCTCGGCTGGAAGCCCACGCACACCGACTTCGAATCCGGACTGAAGGCCACCATCGAGTGGTACACTGAGAACCGCGCCTGGTGGGAGCCCGCGAAGGCCGCCACCGAGGCCAGGTACAAGCAGCAGGGCCAGTAAGCCGGGCCGCCCTTTTCTGCAGAATAGGAAATCCCAGAATAGGAAATGGGCTTCTGCGGAATAGGAACCGTTGCAAAAAGAGCTTTTCCTTATTCCGCAGATCATTGCCCGAGCAGAATAACAACATCAAGGAATGGGACTCATGGATTTTGAGAAGGAACTGAAGGTCGAGAGGACGAACATCCCGGGTCTGATCGTGTTCGACCTGCCAGTGCATGGCGACAACCGCGGCTGGTTCAAGGAGAACTGGCAGAGGGCGAAGCAGACGAATCTGGGCCTGCCTGATTTCGGGCCGGTGCAGAACAACATCAGCTACAACGCGAAGAAGGGCGTGACGCGTGGCATTCACGCGGAGCCGTGGGACAAGTACATCTCGATCGCCTCAGGCAGCGTGTTCGGCGCGTGGGTGGATTTGCGCCCCGGCGACTCGTTCGGCCAGGTGTACACGACCATACTGGATCCGTCGAAGGCGATCTACGTGCCTCGTGGCGTGGGCAACAGCTTCCAGGCGTTGGAGGACGACACCGTGTACACGTACCTCGTGAACGCGCACTGGAGCCTGGAACAGAAGAAGACATACACGTTCGTGAACCTCGCCGACCCGGACCTGCACATCCAGTGGCCGATCCCGTTGGAGGACTCGGAACGCTCCGAGGCGGATCTGCACCATCCCATGCTGAAGGACGCGAAGCCGATGGCGCCGCGCCGCACGATGGTGACGGGCTGCAACGGGCAGTTGGGCCGCGCGATCCGCTCCTACGTGGACGCGCATGGTTTGGAGGGTTTCGAGTTCAACGACATCGACACGTTCGACTTCTCCGACCCGGCCCAGTACGACCGGTTCGACTGGTCGCTGTACGGCACGGTCATCAACGCGGGCGCGTACACCGCGGTCGACAAGGCCGAGACGGCGGAAGGGCGCGCGCTGGCCTGGAAGGCCAACGCTCAGGGCCCGGCCCTGCTGGCGCGTGTGTGCGCGGAGCACAACATCACCTTGGTGCACGTGTCGAGCGACTATGTGTTCGACGGATCGCGCGAACTGCACGACGAGGCGGAGGCGTTCGCGCCGCTCGGCGTGTACGGCCAGTCGAAGGCCGCGGGCGACATCGCGGTCACGAACTGCCCGCGCCATTACATCCTGCGTTCGAGCTGGGTGATCGGCGAGGGCCATAACTTCGTCAAGACTATGATGATGCTGTCGAACCGCGTCGCGGACCCCGGGGACACGCTGGACGGGGTCACCGTGGTGGACGACCAGTACGGGCGCCTCACGTTCACCAAGGACATGGCGGACGCGATCTTCCACCTGTTGGATTCCAAGGCCGGGTACGGCACGTACAATCTGACCGGTTCCGGCAGCGTGGAAAGCTGGGCCGATATCGCCAAGGCGGTGTTCGACCAGACCAACGGTAACGGTGACAGGGTGCGCCCGATCCCGACCGAAGAGTACTTCGCCAACGCGAAGGATCCGGTCAGCCCGCGTCCGACCCATTCCGCCCTGAATCTCGGGAAGATCGAAGGGACGGGATACCACGCGCCGGACTGGGAAGAATCGCTGAAGGCATACATCGCCAAGGAACTGGCCGAGTGATTCAAGGGGAAGACGCTTCCTGATAATGCGATGAAACCGCGCAGACTCCTTTGCGCGGTTTTTCAATATTGGATTGACCTACTAGGCTGGAAGCGCTTATTACCAAAGACACGTCAGAAAGCAGGACGATTATGAAGGGCATCATCCTTGCCGGTGGTTCCGGTACCCGCCTGTATCCGTTGACCACGGTCACGTCGAAGCAGCTGCTCCCGGTGTACGACAAGCCGATGATCTACTATCCCCTGAGCGTCCTGATGATAGCGGGCATCCGCGACATCCTGATTATCAGCACTCCGCATGATCTGCCGAATTTCGAGCGTCTGCTGGGTGACGGGAGTCAGTATGGCGTGACTTTCTCGTACAAGGTCCAGCCGAACCCGGACGGGCTTGCGCAGGCGTTCCTGCTGGGCGAGGAGTTCATCGACGGCGAGCCGTGCGCGCTGGTATTGGGCGACAACATCTTCTACGGCAACGGTCTGGGACGTACCTTACGCAAGGCTGTCGCTGTAGAGCATGGTGCCACAGTGTTCGGCTATTACGTGGACGATCCGGAGCGATATGGTGTGGTCGAGTTCGATGAGAACAAGAAGGCCATTTCTATCGTGGAGAAGCCGGAACGCCCTGCATCCAACTATGCGGTGACCGGTCTCTACTTCTACGACGAGCGTGTGGTTGAATTCGCCAAGCAGATTAAGCCGAGTTCGCGCGGCGAGTTGGAAATCACCGATCTCAACAGGATGTATCTCGAAGACGGCTCTTTGAACGTGCAAACGTTAGGTCGTGGCTATGCATGGCTGGACACGGGCACGATGGACAGCCTGTTTGAGGCTGGCGAGTTTGTGCGCACAGTCCAGAGGGCGCAAGGTTTGCCGATTGCAGTGGCCGAAGAAATTGCGTTCGAGAATGGTTGGATCACTCGTGAGCAGTTGATGGCGGCCGCTGAGAAGTACGGCAAGAGTCCGTATGGTAAGCATCTTAAGGATGTCGCTGAAGACAAAATCATTCTCAGATCAAAGAAAGGTTAGAGACTGTGAGCCTTACATTTAGGAAGATTTCGGTAAGTTGACGATTGGCATCTGAGTTCAATTGCGATTTGGAGGAAGTATGAACTTGTTTAGCAAACGTAACCGTGTGCTTCTTCGCGAGCTCACTGTTACAGATTTTAAATTACGCTATCAGCAGTCTGCTTTAGGATATTTATGGTCTATTCTGAAGCCCCTGATGCTATTTGCGGTTATGTATATAGTGTTTGCGAAGTTTCTGGCGATGGGAGGGGATATCCCTAACTACGCTGTGTATCTTTTAGCTGGTATTTCTTTTTGGACCTTCTTTGCGGAGGCTACAACACAGGGCTTGCAGGCAATTGTCTCGCGTGGAGATTTGATTAGAAAAATCAATTTTCCTAAATACATCATTGTTCTGTCAGGAACAATCTCTGCGTTAATTAATCTTTTCTTTAACTTGGTTGTAGTCTTTGTTTTTGCCTTGTTAACAGGGGTTAAGTTTCGCTGGACAGTGTTTTTTTTGCCATTGAACATTCTTGAGATGTATCTATTGGCATTGGGCATAGGCCTCTTTTTAGGATCTCTCTTCGTAAAGTATCGTGATGTTGGATATCTTTGGGAAGTGACTTTGCAGTTGTTTTTCTATGCAACCCCGATTATTTATCCAATAACAATGGTGAGTGCCACGCATCCTTTTATGGCAAAATTAATGATGTTGAGTCCGACGGCTCAGATAATTCAAGACATCCGGTATAACCTAGTCACAGATTACACACAGACGCTTTGGTCGATGTGGAACAATCCGCTTATTGGCCTGGTTCCACTGTCGCTGGTTGTGATAGTACTGGCAATCGGTTCTTGGTACTTTAACAAGAGTTCTAAGCAATTCGCTGAGGTGATGTAAGTGATAGCGATGAATGACAATATTGCGATTGAAGTCAAAGATGTTTCCAAAAGCTTCAAGTTGCCGCTTGAGAGAGCCTCTAGTCTAAAACAAGCGATCTTTAATGCTGTAAGTGGGAAAAAGGGGTACGAAGAACATCAGGTTCTACGTGATATTTCCTTTAAAATCAACAAAGGAGATTTTATCGGAATCGTAGGACGTAATGGCAGCGGGAAGAGCACGTTGCTGAAGTTGATGGCACAGATATACTATCCTGATTCTGGAAGTATCGACATTAATGGTGTTTTGGTGCCATTTATTGAATTGGGTGTTGGTTTTAGTCCTGAACTAACCGGACATGATAACGTTTATCTCAATGGGGCTCTGATGGGCTTTTCAACCAAAGAGATTGACGCAATGTATGACGATATCGTTGATTTCGCCGAACTTGGTCAGTTCATGGAACAGAAGATCAAGAATTACTCCAGCGGCATGCTTGTCCGTTTGGCGTTCTCTATGGCTATTCGTGCTCAGTCCGATATCCTCCTGCTAGATGAAATTTTGGCAGTTGGAGATGAGGCTTTTCAGCGTAAATGTTATGCATATTTCGCTAAATTGCGTCGTGAAAAAAAGACGGTTGTGCTCGTAACCCACTCCATGGATTCGGTGCAACGTTTTTGTAATCGCGCTATTTTGATTCATGATGGTGATCTTAAAATTGATGGCACTCCCTTGGAAGTCGCACAAGCTTATCAAGAGTTGAATAGTCAACGTCTTGATCTCGCTAACCTTGAATCTCAATTTTCTGGTGGTGACACTGAGGCGTCGATTTCGGAGCAAGAAGAGGAAGCTCGTCAGCGAAAGGAGAATGTTGATTTCAGAATATCCCATGAGATTACTGATAGTGAGCTTATCTTCAATCTAGATATTCTTCCTAAGAGAAGTTTAGAAGATGCGGTTTTAACTTTTGTTATTAATAGCGAGGTCGGAGAGATTGTTTTTCGTGTCGCCAGCGATGATAAGAACGTTAATCAGAAAATCGCGTTTTCCGAGGGGGAAAATATACATCTGCGCCTTTCTGTGGATAACATTTTTCCTAATGGTATTTTTTCAGTGCAAGTAGCAGTGAAGAAGAAAGATAGAAGCGAAAACTATCTAATGGCAAATAATGCATTGTTGTTTGAGGTTCATGCTCCTGTCGACGTGAGTCAGAATTGGAAGCCTGACTTTGATTTTGTCCTGTCTTCAATGGAGGGATAATATGAAATACGGCCTTTTTAAATATGAGACCGAGAACATCGGGGATGAAATCCAGAGCATTGCGGCAAGGCGTTTTTTGCCATCTGTAGATGCTTATATAGACCGAGACAGACTAGGTGAGTACTGTCCTGATGAGGAGACAAAAATAATCACCAACGGCTGGTTTATGCATGCGCCATATCAGTGGCCTCCAAAGTCCGGTAAAGTGATTCCCCTTACTGTATCAATGTATATCGATCAGGCTGATTCTAAGGTTCTTGATACTTTTTTTAGTGATACGAGTATTAAGTATCTTAATGATCACGGTCCTGTAGGGGCAAGAGATCTTTCAACGTTGGAGCTTTTACAGAAACATGGGGTTGAGTCTTATTTTTCTGGTTGCATGACTTTGACTCTGCAGAGGGATCCAAGTATTCCTAAAGGTGATTTTGTCTTAGCTGTGGATGTTCCTCAGTCTGTTGTGGAGATGGTTCAGAGTCATACCGGTCGCTCGGTCATACACGCATCGCCGTATTTTGATGCAAATATGAGCCAAGATGATCGTTTTCAGTTGGCTGAGTATTTCTTGTATTTGTATCAGTCGGCCGCTGCTGTTATTTCTACGAGATTGCACGCCATGCTTCCGGCGCTTGCACTTGAGACGCCAGTCTTTTTAGTCAAGGATCGAAGTAAATACGACGAAAAAAGGTATGCAGGATTAGCTGAGCTGGTGAACAGTGCGACCGATGAAGAATATCTTAATGATTATTCACTTTTTGATGTTGACGCACCGAAAAAAAATCCTGAGTCTTATCTGAAAATACGCGAACGGTTAATTGAAAAAGCTGCTAATTTCACGGGTTTTGATAGTGATAGCTCTTTTCGAACGGTTGATTTTTCTCACATTGCAGATAATGAATCGTATATAAGGCTTTTTACGAGAGGTTTTCATTCCCTGAATCGCGAACTTCTCTTGGAAGGCGATAAGAAATGGCTCCAGGAGCAATGTGATGATCTGCGCAGAATTCGGCAGCATCTTGATGAGGAGCTTCAGGACGCTCAAAAAAAACAGAATGATCTTTCCCTTCAGAATGATATTTTGCGTAAACGTATCGAAGTAATGGAAAACCGTATCGAAGTAATGGAAAAATCTAGTTCTTGGAGGATAGGTAGGACAATTACTGCTCCTGGACGTAAGCTAAAAAATATGATTAGGGGGAACTTGAAGTGAAATATATCAGCGTTTTTTTCCAATACCTTCGACACAACGGAATCAAGGTCACTTTTGAGCGGTGCCTTTCTTTTATGAAACGTAAGCTGAGGCGTTCTCATGCAGCGCAAAGCGTTATTCCGAAGCGCCCTATTGATGTTATGACATCTGTGGAGGATGTCGTCAAAGCTGACTTTGTCACTGAGCCGTATATTGCGCCTAAGAAAATTAATAAAACGAAGTTGAATATTGGATGGGTTCTTTCGCCCATCAGTATTGGTAGTGGTGGTCAGCATACAATCGCTCGTTTTGCGAAATCGTTGCAAGAGCGTGGACATAATATCACTTTTTTCATCTATGAGAGCATTTCGCGGCAGCCAGCTGATTATTCTCACCAGTTGTTGAAAGAACATTTTGACATTGATGTTCCCTGTCTACCTATGAGTCAGGCCGAAAAAGAAGACATCGATGTACTGTTCGCGACGGGATGGGAAACCGCTTATCCTGTTTTCAACATGAAGAATCCGGCCCATAAAATGTATTTCGTCCAGGATTTTGAGCCGCTCTTTTACGGAATGGGCTCTAAAGCGGTGTTGGCTGAGAACACTTATCGTTTCGGTTTTTACGGTATTACAGCTGGATGTTGGCTGACGAAAAAGGTCGGAGAATACGGCATGAAAGCTGATTTCTTCGACTTTGGCGCAGACCTAGATATCTATCGTCCTACTGAGAAAACTCCAAAGAAGAAGCAGATTTGCTTCTATGCAAGACCTGTAACTGAGAGGCGAGCCTTTGAAATCGGCGTCTTGACTTTGACGAAGTTCCATCAAATGCACCCTGACTACAATATCGTTTTCTTTGGTTGGGATGTGTCTGACTATGACATTCCATTCCCCTACGAAAATCGAGGAATCATCAGTCCTGCGGAACTTTCTTCAATTTACCATGACTCTCAAGCATGTTTGGTGCTTTCCCTAACGAATGCATCGCTTCTCCCTCTTGAGTTGCTTGCCGCAGGATGTGTTCCTGTGATGAACGATGGGGAGAACAATCGCTTAGTAATCGGAGAGAACTCAGACATTGTCTACACGTTGGACTCGCCAATCGAATTGGCCAAAGGATTGGATGAAGTTGTCTCTGATCCTGACATTGAAGCAAGATGCCAGCGTATCTCCAAGAGTGCGGAGAGCTCATCTTGGGATGCGTCATATGAGAAGTTTGCGAAAATTATCATGCGAGAGGTGACTACTGTCAACCATGAGTGAGATTAAAGCCACTGTTTTCATCCCTACCTATTATGGTGAAGACAATCTTGATGAGCTTTTTGAAAGCTTGTTGAAACAGAAGACAGATTTTGAGTATGAGATTCTAGTTATCGATACGAGCTCAAAAGATCGTACTCCCGAAATTATTAAAGCTTGGTTGCCTAAGTTTAAGCATTTTCGGTATGAAACCATTGCAAAGCCTGATTTCTCACACGGAAGGGTACGTCAACAGGCAGCTCAAATGGCCCAGGGTGAGTATGTTGTGTATCTGACACAGGATGCAACACCCGCTCATGATCGATGGCTGTATGAGATTATTCAACCGATGGAGCGATTCCCTATAGTTGCCGGTGTCATGGGTAAGCAGGATCCTCGTCCCAATGCTCTTCCCCTGCTCAAAGAAGAAATAATACGAACCTTTAAGCAGTTTGGTCCAGACTTCGGAACAACGGTTTTCTATGAGGATGACTTTATTGACTCTCAACAAGTTTTTGATCTAGTTACGTTCTACTCAGACGTTAATTCAGCGGCACGTAAGTCTGTGCTCCTTGGAGACGTTCCGTATCAGGATGTGCCATATGCGGAGGATCAGAAGTTTGGCGAGGATCTTGTCAAACACGGTTATGTCAAAGCCTATGCGCCAAGAGCCAATGTATGGCATACCAATGAGATTAAATTACGTGATTACAAGAAACGTATGTTTGATGAGATTGTCGGTGTGCGGCGTGTTGGCAAAACAATGGATCCAATTTCCATGGCATTCGTTATTAAGCAGATGATTCGTGCCTATACATTAGGCTCAAAGTTCATCCTGCAGGATCATCAATATTCGTGGAAGCGCAAATTGTATTGGCTGGTGGTCAATCCACTTTTTGTCGCAGAGAAGTGGAAAGGCGTTCGAGCGGCTATTGCTGTTGATCTAAACGACCAGGCGACAATAGATGCGAATTCTTTGGAAAAGCAACAAGAGAAATAGTGAATGCGCGGCATTAAGTTGTCGCGCATTCACTATTTCATATTCTTGATTTTCATATCGTATATTCTTTTTTCTATCAGTCTTATCCATTTAAGAGAATTGCAGATTACTCTATCTTTGAATGAAAGAGACTTGACTAAATTCGCGACTTGCAATTTGTCAATTCTGAACTGTTGCTTTTCGGTGGAATTCTTCGCAGTTCTTCCTTCATCTTTGAGATTACCCGTAAGAGTGTAGTAGCTTCGCGCTGGAATAATACCATTTTCTTGGCAAAGAACAAAGTTTTTTTTAGCTGCAACGATGTGATCATGATAGAACGAGGCGCTACGCATCTTGTGCGTAACAGAGTCGGGTCTTTGTAGCCAGTAATACAGGGTTGCGTCGACGTCAACTACCGTTTTCATCCGCAGATATAGCTCTCCTGCTATTGCAGTGTCCTGAGCGTAAATACCTTCGGGGAACCGAACTCCATCCCATACCTTTCGTTTGTATAAACGGCACCAATTCGCCTCATTAAAATAACGAGCTTCAGTGTTTTTGCCAGTCATCTTTCCTAGAACGCGAAATAGCTTGCTGAAAACAGTTTGATATGACTGTAGAGGATTGCTAAAAGATGTTGTTTTGCCTGTAAGGGCTGTATCATTTGACGCTTTCGCTTTGATTTCTTGAATCTGCGAAATACCAAACTGTTGCCAACGGGCTTTGCTCATGTCAGCATGATTGGAGACTAGCGCATGAAATAATATTTCGATATTGTCTCGTGCCATTATGTCATCATTATCAATAAAAGCGATATAGTCACCTTTCGCCAAATCCAGTCCAGCATTCTGAGCTTTGGCAATGCCTCCATTTTCTTGGTGCCTTACAATAATTCTGTTGTCGTTAGAAGCATATAAATCACAAATTTGCGGCGAAGAATCAGTGGAACCATCGTCGATAAGAATAATCTGGAGATTGCTCCAAGACTGGTTTTTGACTGAGTCGAGACAAAATGGCAAATAGTGTTCCGCGTTATAAACGGGGATAATGATTGAAACGAGTGGCGTCCTGTCCATTGTTTCCTTCTATCGTATTGTCTTCGGACTCAAAGCTTTCTTCAGTCTACACTCATGAAGTCGCTTTCTTTTAGATAGTTTTTTCCAGAGGTCTGATCGTACTGTACAAGCTTGTAGTCTGCTAGCAGTTGCTTTTGCGTTTTGTTCATGCTGTCAGAATCAGCCACTGTGCCGTCGGATTGAAGATAAGTTGCTGTTCCGAGCCCGATTCCGCCCCTATTCGAGATGACACGGTTAATCGCAGGTATTTCTTCGTGGAGTTTAGTTAGCAAAGCTAGGTAGGGCGAAACTTTTTCATTCATATGCTCAGCTGCGGATGACATGAAATAATTCGATGAAGAGAACGCTGCTTCAAAATCGTCAAGCTTGGCATTTGCAGATGGGGACGCATCGTTTGACCAAATGAAATAATCGGCTTCATGAAGCAGGACTGAATCGTCTGGATCTTGATCTTCTTTTAAATAAATGCCAGAAAGATGATCTCCATAGAAAATGACTGTAATGGGCTTGTTGATCTGGTTTTAACTGGCTGAGGAAGTTAAGAGTCACTTGATCTGTGTATTTCAGGCCCGTAGAAAAAAAGTTAATCGCACTATGCTCATCATCAGGTGTGATATGAACTGATTTTTGTTCCGCTTTTCCTCTAACTCGATGGGAGATGATGGAACCATGGCAAAAGGCACGAGACGCGCGCCCGGTTGTCGGCGCTGGGCCGGGATCCGGCCGGGATCGGCCGCGGCCGGGTGACGAGCGTCGTGCGGGAATCGGGAGTCAGGGGCGTGCGCCGCGGCGGGACGTCCGTCACCGCCAGACCGGCGAAGGGGCGCGGGCGGCGGGCCCGGCCTCGTGGGACGCGGGTTCGAGGCGGGGGGCGCCCGGACCGGCCGCACGTGGCCGGCATCGCCTGCGTGCGCATGGCCAACGGCTCGTTCGGCTGCACGGCGTTCGCCGCCGACGTGCTCGCCCGCGGGATCGCCGGCCGGGCGTGCGCCGCCGCCATGGACACCAGGGGGGGGCTGGTGCCGCGGGCGCCGGAACAGGCGGTATCATGGGCCGCCTCGCATGGCGGCATGGACGGTCTCACGCACCGTTCCGGCCATGGCACGTGGCGCATCGGCCTCGTGTACGCCACCGGGGTCGGGGAATGCGGCATGCCTCCCCCCGGCCGGCACGGCCGGCGACGGCGGGTTCTAGTGATCGTTGCAACACCTGACCTACCGCAAGGAGGATCAGGTGATGAAAAGCCATCATCATGACGGGGACCGCGACGCACGCCGTTGGGCGTTCAACGGCGTCGAATACCCGACGAGGAACGAGATGTGCGAGGCGAGACGCGCCGAGTACGTGCGCCTGCTGGATGAGGAGGGCATGAACTTCACCCAGGCCGCGCACGCGGTCGGCGTCTCGAAACGCGCCGGCAAGGCGTGGCGCAACGGCAGGACGCGCGCCACGGGAAGGAACGAGAAACCCCTGGTGGACTGGTATCGTTCCACCATGGACAAACCAAAGAGGATCCATGCGCGCTATCTGAGCCAGGACGAGAGGATCGCCATCGCGGACCGTCTGCGTCTGGGCGATTCGATCCGCGCCATCGCCCGGCTGCTGGGCCGCGACCCCGGCACGGTCAGCCGCGAGGTCGAGCGCAACAGGAATCCCGAGTCCGGCGGTTACGAGCCCTACCGCGCCCAGCAGAAGGCCGCGGACCGGCTCAAACGCCCTAAACCGCGCAAGGCGGCCGTGGGCACGCGACCGTGGGACGAGATCGCCGCCGGGTTGCGCAGGCATTGGAGCCCGGAGCAGATAGCCAACCGGCTGAGGCTGGACTTCCCGGATAATGGGGATATGCACGCGAGCGTCGAGACGATCTACCAGGCCATCTACCTGCAGGCCAGGGGCGAACTCAAACAGGAGCTGAAACGCGCCATGAGGCAAGGCCGGGCCAAGCGCAAGCCACAGGGCGACGGCGGGCGCAGACCCCGGTTCCGCGAGCCCATGGTCATGATCAGCGAACGGCCGGCCGAGATAGAGGACCGCGCCGTGCCCGGACACTGGGAGGGCGACCTGATCACCGGCGCCAAGAACCAAAGCGCCATCGGCACGCTCGTCGAGCGCACCACCAGGTTCACGATCCTGCTGCGCCTGCCCGACGGGCACGACGCCGAACACGTCCAGCAGGCCATCATCGACAAGATGCAGCACCTGCCCAAACTCCTGCGCAACAGCCTGACCTGGGACCAGGGAAGCGAGCTCGCCCTGCACAAACGGATCACCACGGCACTGGACATGGCCGTCTACTTCTGCGACCCGCACTCCCCGTGGCAGCGCGGTACCAACGAGAACACCAACGGGCTCCTGCGCCAGTACTTCCCCAAAGGCACCGACCTATCCGTCTACCCGGAGGACTACCTCGACGCGGTCGCCGAGGAACTCAACGACCGGCCACGCAAAACCCTCGGGTTCATGAAGCCCAGCGAGAAGATCATCGAACTACTCAACACCGCAAGCTAACCTAACAACCAACAAAACCAATCAGGCGTTGCAACCACCACTAGAATCCACCCGACCCGTACGGCAACGCCATGGCCGAGAGCGCCGACGGCGCGTACAGGACCGGGCTCGTCCGGCGTTGCAAGCCCTTCCGGGATCCGAGGGACCCGGAATCGGCGACGTTCCGGCGGGTCTCGTGGCGGGGACTCGAAGCGTCCGCACCGGCCCTCGGGCCACCGGACACCGGAACGGACCGAACCGAGTATTATGTAAACCAAGCGGCGCAAGCCGCCCCACTATTAAGGACGGAAAAATCAGGCCATATCAAAGCGCAGGCCGTTAATTCGTAAATAATGGCGCTTTCCAGAGCGGTGGTTAGTGGGTTAAAAGAGATTTCAGCGAGAGAGAAGCAGGAGAATGAATGGTGAAGAAAAGAGAAGACATTGAGAATTTGCGAGCAGTCGCAATAATTCTTGTGGTTCTAGGGCACAGCGTTATCCTGTATTCGGATAAATGGGCGCTGTATCCCACAACAGTCTCAGCCCCCCCTCTAAACGGACTGAAAGACATAATTAACCTTATTCAAATGCCGTTGTTCTTTTCGATATCGGGATTCTGCCTCGTATATTCATTGAATGGGAAGCGTTCTTTCAGGGGTTTTCTGAAAAACAAACTGCGACGTGTCGTAGTTCCTTTTCTGATTATTGGCGCATTGTGGTTGTATCCGTTAAGAATGCTTGCCGATTATCCGGCATATCAGGATGTGAACCCGGCCAACGTGCTTGTCAAGTATATTTACTTTGGCTATGACAACGGACATCTCTGGTTCTTGCCGACGTTGTTCCTGATGCTGGTGCTAACCGACCTGATTGCCCGCGTTCCGCTTTTCGAAAGCAAGCCATCACTGTTCGATTTAAGTCTTGTGGCGATTGCCTTGCTGACGGTTGCGATTCCCGTGTCTTGGCCTTATTTAGGGCAGTTCGGCCAGAACTATATGTGGTTCGTGGTGGGTGTGCTTTTCCACAGACATGAAAAGTGGATTAGAGAAGTATGCACCGGTGGAATGAAGATTGTGCTTGTCTGTGCGGCAGGTATTGGATGTCTGATTACCGGGTGTGGCATCGAATCAATGCTACTTGGCAAAATCCTCTCTTTGATCTGCGTTCTGGTGGCATACCTCGTCGTTCCGAATCATTCGACAGCGACACTGCGGAAAATAAGCCGCAACAGCATGGGAATATACCTTTTCCACTCTCCGCTGATATATCTATCCTTTAATTTTTGGCCTAATATTTCGCCATGGCTGATGGTGCTGATTAATTTCGTGGGATTCGGTGCCGTAGCTTATGGAATGACCGAACTCGTCAGAAAACTGGGTCTGGGAATAGTCATAGGGGAGTAGGTGCGCGGCTAAAGCTTGCGAAAATATAACAATGCGGTATAGGCGAATTACGAAAGCGGTGAATCGTCGTTTTTGGAATTATGAAAGCGACACTGCTCACAGTTTGTACGTAGTTTCATATGGGCGAGGCACAGCAATCAATACCAGCGATATTGATATCCTCATGCTGTTGCCTAATACTGCTAAAAAGAGATTTGATGCCTACGCACAGAATGGTCAATCAGCTCTTCTTCAGGTCGTTGGGCGACTTGAGGAAGCTAGATGTAGCTGAGTTGCTTCCGTTCGATAATCCCAGAGTCGTGTGCATGGTGTCCATTGCTTCGGCGACTTTCACTGCGGTTGATACAGTTGATGCCGCCATTCGGGCTGTGCTGGTCGGGTTACAGGATGAGCCGAAAGAAGGCGTCAAGGAATTCATTCTGAGAATCAATTACGTGGGTGTTGCCCGCTTGGTCTTCGCGGTGGGCGTCGATGCCAAAACAGTGTGGGAGCACAGGGGCGAGCATGTGAGATCGCAACAGAAGGATGTAGCTGACGGTCAGGTGGCATTGAATCTGCTGTTGCTGAAGCCTGAGCATCAGTCTGTTTTGTTCTCTATTGAGCGGTTGTCCGTTTATAAGGACATCGAGCGAGGTAAACCAAAGAGTCGTGCTGATAAGGAGCAATGGCTTGATCAATGGGGTAAGCGACTTCCTGAGAGCTGTCATCTGCTTAATCTCGGTCAAGTGAAGCAGGAGGCAGAGGATCTCGTAGCAAGAGATGGCGGTCTTTGGAAGCGACTGGTTCTGATTGAGCTTGCTCGGTTTAAGCCGTATGAGCTGATTGAATCTGGTGAAGACGAAACTGGCAAGAAAGGTAAGAGTCCTCCGTTTGATTCGAAGATTCTTGACGAAATGTGGTGTGAGGTGTTCGGTGATCCGGACAAATCGTCTGTGAAATATGTTGCCAAAGTCTTGAGGCGGAACGCGAGCATCTTGGACGGCAGTCGTAACAGGAAAATCATCGGTGCTGCGGGAACTGTGGCAATCATGGGTGCTACTGAAGGTGTCGCATTTGCGATGGCTCTGGTTATAGCACCGGTGCTTGCGGGTTCGTCTGTTGCTGGATTATCCGGTGCTGCCCTTACCAGCGCCAGTCTTGCGGCAGTTGGATATGGATCGTTGGCTGCTGGCGGGCTTGGCATGGCAGGTGGAACAGCGATAATCGCTGGTGGTGGTGCGGCTCTGGGTTTGGCTAGTGGTGGTGCGGCGACAGCCATTACCGCGCTGCTGACCGGAACCAAGGGAGAGTTTGCGCTTAATGAATGCGCCAAGCTCCTCACTTTCTGCAAAGATTCATTGGTCCAGGGCGATAAAGCAGAGGAGTTGATTGAGTCAATTCGACACGAATTGGCCAATCAAATCGGGCAGATGGAAATCCAACAGGCCATACTTTTCGAACGTTCCAAAGATTCCAGCCTAAACAAGGAAGAGAAAAAGAAAGCCAAGAACGAGCTTGCTTCTTTCGAGAAGAGTTTGCGATACATGCATAAATGCGAAAAGGAGATAGCCAAACTGGTTGGTGGTCGGCCTCATGCGGAGAGCGCAGCAGATGTCTTGAACGGTGCCGGCAATGGCCGATTGATTGAAAATTGATGGCAATGAGCGCGAAGCATTGTCATGCTATGGGGCGAAAGCGCTCGCTGATTTCTGGTGCAGGGCCAGCGGTTGGACCAGAGAGGACGCCGGCGTTCAGCCACGCGTATTTGCTCGTCGTGATTTGCCGGTTGCCCAGTGGGAAGTAGCGAGAACCTAGTGGGAAGTGCGCGGTTGAGGGGCTAAGGATGCTGGAATCCTAGTGTTTTCAAAGTGCTTTGGCTTCTTGGGGGAGCTCTATTGGTTCCGAATCTTCGATAGCTACTGTGCCTACATGGAAATCTAGTGGGCTTGCATGGAAATCCAGTGGGAAGCAGAGAAATGTGTCGTAATCTCAATGATTTCAACGGTTTTCAAAGATGCTAAGGTGCTCGGTCTTCCGGTGACATGGCGACTGCATGGAAATCACAGGGTCATGTGTTGTGCTCGCCGGCTTGGGCTTCATCCTAGGCTCGCGGCAAGTCTTTCCCCGTAGTCTTCTTCTCGGAGCGTGGGAGTCGTATTGCCATGATTTCATGCTCGTCGGTAGGTTCATAAGAAGCGCTAATATTACATTAGTTCGTTCGATTTTACATTAGTTGGAGATCTGCTATGGTTTACCGGCCAGAGGAAGTGGTGAACAAGGTTCAGAGACTTCTGTCTGATGTGGAAACAGAAGTGGTGGAGTACAAGTCTGCCAAGAACAATTTTGATTTCGACGACTTGGGGAAGTATTTCTCTGCTTTGAGCAATGAAGCCAATCTTCGTCATGCCGATGCTGGCTGGCTTCTTTTCGGAGTGCGTAACGATCGGACGATATGTGGGACTGGATACCGCAAGGAAGCGCATGAGCCAAGTGTCGGGTTGCGCAAGTTGAAGCATGAGGTGGCGCTGTATACCAATAGCGGCATGACGTTCGAGGAAATATATGAGCTGACGATAGAACGTCAGCGAGTGGTGGTCTTTCAGATTCCCCCTGCATCATTCGCTACGCCTACTACTTGGAAAGGCGTTCCTTATTCTCGAGAGAACGAATCCATTGTGCAGATGCCTGCTTTCAAGCTGACTGCAATCTATTCCCAAGCAAGACCTGATTGGTCCAGTCAGCTTGCATATGACGCCAATGTTGGCGATCTTGATTCGGATGCCGTGGCTTTTGCCTGCGAGGAGTATTCGAAGAAGTATGCGCCTAGGCAACGGGCGATTGAGGGATTCTCGTCTGAAGAGATTTTGACCAAGATCGGTCTCCTGATTCATGGACATGTGACCAATGCCGCTCTGGTGCTGCTTGGTAAGCCTGAGTCCACGGTTTTCCTTGGTGGAATCGAGCCGCGCATCACTTGGACGTTGTATAACTCGGCGAATGATGTGGTCTCATATGAGCATTTCGAGCCCCCGTTCATATTGCAGGTGGACAAGGTGCTTGACAAGATTCGCAACGAGAAATACAGGTTTTTCACGGATCCAAATACGTTGTTCCCCGAGGTGGCGCAACGCTATAGCCCGGAGATTATTCGAGAGCTATTGCATAATGCCATTGCACATCAGAATTATCGTTTGTCGGGGAAGATCAATCTTCTGGAATATGAAGACCGCCTTGTGTTTATGAATGAGGGGTCGTTCATTCCAGGAAGCATAGATGCTGCGCTGGCTGTCGGGTACAAGCCTCCGTATTATCGGAATTCTCTGCTTGCCAAGGCGATGAGCAAGGTTGGCATGATTGATCAGAATGCCATCGGCATCAGGAATGTTTTCGAGATGCAGAGGAAGCGCCGGCTGCCGTTGCCCACATACGATTTGTCGAATCGCTCTCGCGTATCGGTCTCGATCTATGGCACCATCCTCGATGAGAAATATTCGCAATTACTTGCGTCCTTCCCGGATTTGGATTTGCAGAGTGTGGTATGGCTCGACATGATTCAAAAGGGCTTGGTGATAGAGAGGGAGCAGGCTGTTTCGCTGAGGTCACGCGGCTTGGTAGAGGGGCGTTATCCCCGTCTGATCATTTCGTCGGATGTGGCGAACGCCATGGGCAAGCAGAAGGAGTATGTGCGCAGCAAGGGCTTGGATAACAAGATATGCAAGGAACTGATTTTGGAGCTGCTTCGATCTAGGCCTTCTTCAAGACTTGAGGTGCTCAACGCCATTGATCATGCATTGCCAGGGGCGCTAAGTGCCAAGCAGAAGGGAGAGCGGGTGAGCTATCTGCTCCAGAGTCTTCGGAAGCAAGGAAAGATTTACTCAGAAGGTGCTACTTCGGCTGCTAAGTGGCATCTTCAAGAGTAGATGGCTGTTTTCTTGGTTGAGTGCTGAAGCAAACTAATGTAAATTTTTGTTACCTCAGAAATTTCATTAGTCTTGAAATGCTTGATATATGGCGGTTCTGAAGCTGGGTATGGCCACTGGCGAACTAATGTAATTTTCTTAAGTCCAAAAATTACATTAGTTCGTTTATATGTTTGTACAAGACGAATCTCCCCGATTCCTTCTTCTCGCCACTTCTGGTTGTATGCTCTAGCGGCATGGTAAGAACGCTCTGGCATGCCTTCCTTGCTGTACATGCCGATTGTGAGTGTCACCCGTGATGGTCGCAGGCTCGACCCGGCACGGCGTTGATGGCCGCGTACATCGACGAGCACAGAAGCCGTTTCAGGGTCGGGCCGATCTGCAGGGTCCTTTCCG
>OIEJ01000262.1_pt1 | contig 24916 bp, 26 predicted proteins | sample 1581791 | NCBI WGS metagenome assembly OIEJ01 (sample SAMN03281019, study PRJEB24777) | human gut metagenome | isolation source: fecal sample PR141 from 1 month old male Chinese infant, vaginal delivered... | place: Singapore | collected 2005-11-08 | reverse complement strand
TTTTTTTCAAGCAGAAGACGGCATACGAGATAGGAGTCCGTCTCGTGGGCTCGGAGATGTGTATAAGAGACAGGTTTGATACTTAGATATAGTACGATTTCTACCGCTTGAGAAAAGGCTGCTGAATATGACATAGTATACCTCCATTAACCTTATTGATATATTTAAATTATATCAATAAAATATCAATAAATACACTAAAACATTTCACAGAAATAGCAACAGAGTCGATAATTCCTGAAAATTCTCCCCCTAACGGATGACTTTCTCGTTACTGAAATAGATTAATCAATCTCGCTAAGATAGTATTTTGCGGTTTATATCCTTCATAATCATTGTTATTCAAAGAAGAACATCTAATTCTCACTAAAATTTCATCAGTTTTTATTTTAGGTACAGGGGTGGAAAGATATTCTAGACAGTATTTTTTGTAGACGTCTTTTAATAATGAACTGATTTCATTTATTCCCTTTTTTCTTAAACAAAAAACCTAGTAAAACACAAGCAAAAACTAAAATTGTAGACAGCTTATAAATTGACGTAAATACTGTTACTTTATCATAAATATGCCCCAACTCTTGTAAATGCCCATTAAAAAGAGACAAGAAAATAGCGAAAGCTAATACTAGTCCTACTTGACGAAAAACAAAGAGAACAGACTGAGATGCGTTCAATAAATCTCCTTCAAAATCACTAGCTCCAAGTACTTGAGAAGGCCCAAGTAATAGCCCATATCCAGCTCCTAAGAACAGGCAAGCTAAATAAAGATGCAACGTACTCGTAGCCGTAATAGTTCCAAAAAGAAGGTAAGAAACACCCATCAGTACAAAACCAAGTATGATGGTGAAACGTGGTCCAATCTTAGATAGAGTCATGGATGCAAGAGGTGAACAAATCGTCAGTGCAATAGATACAATCATAAGTAGCAACGACGAAGCTACCGTCGTATGTCCAAGAACTTGTGAATAATATGTAGGGAGAACAATAAAGAGCCCTACTTGAAACACTGTTGAAAAGACCATTACTAAAGAAGCTGCATTGAAATTGCGAAAACCAAATAATTCCATTGGAATCATAGGTGAGTCAATCTTTCTTTCATACATAATGAAGAAAATAAGGGCAAGGATTGCAAATACAAATAAACTGATAATTGGTATACTCAACCAGCCCCATGATCGACCTTGAATAAGGGTGAGTGTCAGTGAAAAAAGACCAGCCATTGAAATGAACGAACCTATAAGATCATTTTTTTGCTCATTGACCGGTTCATTTTTCAAATCCAGTGCTACCAGACAAATAGCAATAATGACAATAACAAATGGAATATTAATATAAAATGCCCAGCGCCAATTGAGATACTGCGTCAAAGTACCACCCAAACTAGGTCCTAATGCCCCTGCTAAACCTTGAGTCAATGCGACAGTTGCAACAATAGGAGCCCGCTTCTCCACAGAATCAGCAGTACTATAGGCAATAGCCATCCCCAAAGGTAAGATGATAGCTGCTCCTATTGATTGCATAATACGTCCTATAATTAGTAATTGAATAGAACCTGAAATCCCTGAAAGGACTGATCCTACTAAAAAAGCAACACTTGCAATGACAAAAGACCTATGAACCCCATAACGACTAGCAAAGCGGCCTAAAGGAATTGCTAAAGCTGCAAACAGTAAGCTATAAATATTTAAAGCCCAGTTCATACCAACCATCGTTGTATGAATCGATGCTTGAATATTTGGCATAGCAACATTCATCACCGTTGTATCAATAAGCGTCAAAAAGACTCCCAGACACATTGCAAACACAATCAATTTTTTTCTATTAAACATCGTTTCTCCTCTTTGTATAAATCATCAATTTGGACAGAGTCCAAGCATTCCATTAATCTAGTTTGACTCTCAACAATATTTTTAGTCGTCAAGAAACCATTTAATCTCTTTCCATTTGTCAGGTAATCTTGACCTGATACATAGCAAAAAAACAACTTAAAGAAATCATCATTCTGCTTAATCATTTCAAAAGAAAAAGCAGAAACAATCATTTGTGTCATTTTCAACTCCTTTCAATTAATTAGTATATATCATTTATACTAATGTGTCAAATGAAATTTTATTTTTTGTAAAATTACTATGTGTCATTAGAATATCAACACTATACCCGCACCTCTACCCTCTTCACTGGCTGTGCTGTAATAGAAGGTATGAATAGATTAGAAAACCTAAGTGATTCTGAAAAATTATAAAGACATATACTATTATGCTCACTCAAACATATCATATAATGAAACTTTCAGCAGTGAGAAAAATGCTAGAAACACGGTTGTTTCTAGCACTCGGAATTATTGAACCTAAGGAACGTTTTTAAGATGATTTTGAATTCAATTTGAATAGCCTCTTTCGCCCTACTTCTTCTGATACAGATCAAAAACAATCTTGTCGTTATAGAGATCGACAGTATTGGCCTTGGCATAGATTCCAAAGTCGTTGTCCATTTCCGACAAGAGAATGGTGATGGTGGACTGCTTAGGTGAGATCTGAACGAATTTTGGGATGTTTTTATTTTTACTCAAGAGCTGCAAGACCATCTTTTGGGGGATTTGGAAGCTTCCCACTGAAAAGTCCTTGACACTCAAAAGAATATTTCCGTTTTCCAATTTGGATGGTTGGAAGTAAATGTACAAGGGGTAGGATTTGCCCAGAAGACTCAACTGCCCTTCTAGTAAAATCTGTTGGTTGTCCGCATAGACCTTGTAATCGGTTAAATGGTATTTTTTTAGCAGATATTTAATGGTGTCATTGAGCTGATCTCTGGTTGTCGTCATGGTCCCAACTTGGACGTCACTAGTCTTTGCAGTCTGTTGGAGCTGACGGACATCTTCTCTAGGTGTTGCCAATCGGCTTTGTACCACAAGGCCCAGAGCTACAAGGAGACTCACCAAGCCTAAAAAGAGCCATTTCCAAATATTGATTTTTTTAATCTGAGCTAGTTGGTCTTTCTTGGGGATTCCGTTAATTCCAAGTTTTCTTAGTCGCATTGATTTTCTCCAATATTGCTTGTTTCATCTTTTCATAACCTGTGTTGTTGGGGTGAAAACGATCTTCTTCATACAAGGCATCGTTAGCAATCGTCGCCTTGCCATCACTGACTTCTGACACACCCATTTTCCCGTCGATTCCTTTATACAGGGCATCATTGATCGGAACGAAATAGACCTGATCAAATTGTGCGATGGTTTCTTCCGTCGTCTCATTCCAACGATCTACAGCCGTCTGAATACTGGTTAATTCAGGAAAATTCAGGTAAAGAGGATTGTAGATCCCCGCTACATAAATAGGAAGATGGGGATTGTCCTTTCTGGCTTTTGTGATAATTTCTTTGAGGTTAGCTGTATAATTCTTGAGCGGTTTTCGGATATCTGATAGAGAAAAATCACTCAGATGATCGACAACGACTTTGCGCAGATCATTTCCTCCAACCGTTAAGGTCATAACACGCGCCTTTTTGAGATCCTTCTGAAGGTCTGTTTGCTTCTTGAGTCGATCTAAAATCTGAGCACTTGTATTTCCAGCCACACCATAGTTGACAGGCTGGTACTGACCGTCATTTTCATTGGACAGACTTTGGGCAAGGATGGGCACGAAGCCCCCTTGCTTGGTGCTATCACCTACACCTTTTGTCAAGGAATCTCCTAGCGCTACATAAGTATAGGTGATTTCTTTCGCAGCCGTTTTGGGCTTGGTCATACGAGGAGATGCAGTCGGGAGCAAAGCACGAAATAGAAAGACAAAGACAAGAAGGCTGGTTAAAAAGAAAACCAAGCCTTGCATCATTTTTTTAAGATTCATATGAATACGATCGCTTATCCTTGAAAAATCACTTGTCCATCACAGATAGTATAAGCAACTTTCCCTTTTAATGTTTCACCCACAAATGGGGAATTTCCAGCTTTTGAAGCAAAATGATCCGATACTAAACGGTCTGCTTCCGGATCAAAGAGAGTCAAATCTGCTGGTCCATCCACAGCAATATAGCCGGCATCAAAATCATAGAGACGTGCTGGATTATAGGACATCTTTTCTAGCAATTGCATGAGGCTCAAATGTCCTGCATGGACCAAGTAGGTCAAACCAAGAGAAAGTGAGGTTTCAAGACCAGTCATTCCAGATGGTGCCTTGGTAATATCAGGAACATTCTTCTCATCCGCATGGTGAGGCGCGTGGTCCGTCGCAATCACGGAGATGACACCTGACTTCAAGCCTTCAATCACTGCTAGACGGTCTGATTCCAAGCGAAGAGGTGGGTTCATCTTGGCATTGCTTCCCTTGGTCAAGAGGAGACTTTCTGTTTTCGAAAAGTGTTGAGGTGCCACTTCTGCCGTCACATGAGCTCCTAATCCTTGGGCAAATGCCACAACCTTGACGCTTTCTTCCTTGGAAAGGTGTTGGATATGAAGGTGGGCACCTGTCGCATGCGCAATCATGGCATCACGCGCTGCCATTGAGTATTCGGCTACCCCCGTCGCCCCACAGACATGGAAGTGTTCCTTGGCAATGTTCTCATTCAACCCAAGAATGCCATTCAACTCAGGGTCTTCTTCATGTAGACTAATAAAGGTTCCTAGACGCTTAGCTTCTTCCAAGGCTTGACGGACAACCTTGGTTCTTTGAAGGGGAATTCCATCATCTGAAAAACCAGCCGCACCCGCCTTGAGCAGGCCTTCAAAATCTGTCAGGTGTTGACCGTCAAAATTCTTGGTCACCGTCGCTACCGTATGAATGTGGAGATTTTCCTTTGCTGCAGAAGCTAAGACTTCCTCTAAGGTAGTAATATCTGAAATGGTCGGATTGGTATTGGCCATCATGACCACTCGGGTAAACCCACCCGCAGCTGCTGCTAAGGCACCCGTATGGATATCTTCTTTATGGGTTTGGCCGGGTTCACGAAAATGCACGTGCACATCGATCAAACCAGGAGCTACCACTAGACCTGAAGCATCAAGCACCTCTTGTCCATCCGTTGGGAGATTTTCAGCGATCTCTACAATTTTCTTTCCCTCAATGCGAAGGTCACAGACTTGATCCAAACCGGTCTTTGGATCCATGACACGACCATTTTTAATGACAACCATTGCATTCTCCTTTATTCATAAAAATCAACATGCGACTCTAATAAACGGTCGCCGTCATAGCGAAACATTGCTGAAAAGAAGGGTTTATCCTCTAACAACCACTCGACAAAGGTGTGGTCCCCCTCCCAGGTCGGTTTTAAGAGGACTTGATCATAAGGTACCCACTCCAAGGTCCCTTCGTTACACTCGATCAAGTCTCCCTCAAAGTCTGTCACCTTGAAGACATAGGTGTACCAGTCCAAATCTGGAGTAAACTCAGGAAAGGTAATGATCCCTTTCAAGACTGGCTTGGCTTTCAGGCCTGTCTCCTCAAAAATCTCACGGGCAGCACACTCCTGTGGGGTTTCCCCGCGTTCTAATTTTCCACCAACTCCGATCCATTTACCTTCATGGACATCATTGGGCTTCTTATTGCGATGCAACATGAGAAATTCTTTCCCATTGTCGATATAACAAATCGTTGCTAATTGTGGCATTTCTTTCTCCTATCTTAACCAATCAATCGGCTCGCGTCCCGCCTCTGTCAAAAATTGATTGGTTTTTGAAAAGGGTTGGGAACCAAAGAATCCTCGGTAGGCCGATAAGGGACTTGGGTGAGCTGATTCAAGGACCAAATGTCGGTCGTGGGTAATCAGAGGCTTTTTCTTACGGGCATAAGATCCCCAGAGGATGAAGACAACAGGCTCCTCTGAATCATTGACCACCTTGATCACAGCATCTGTGAACGGTTCCCAAATTTGACCCGCATGGCCATTGGCCTGACCAGCAGGAACCGTCAAGCAAGCATTGAGCAAGAGCACGCCTTGCTCTGCCCAAGAGGTCAGATCATGCGACCGCTTCTCTCCAATATCTGAGCGCAATTCTTTGAGAATATTTTGCAAAGAAGGCGGAGCTGGCACATGATCCGGAACAGAAAAACTTAAGCCCTGCGCTTGATCTGGTCCATGGTAGGGATCTTGGCCTAAAATCAAAACCTTGACCTGGTCCATCTCTGTCGTCTGCAAGGCCTTAAAGACCTTATCACGAGGTGGATAGACCACTCCTTTGTTATAGACCTCATTCATAAAGTCATTGATTTGATGAAAATACCCTTCAGGAAGGTGGGATTTGATGGCTTCATGCCATGGTGAATGCTCCATGAAAACTCTCCCCTGTCCAATAAATTCTTACCTTCCATTATACCACATTTGACGCAGATCCACTGGATAAAAAAAGGCTGGACATTTTATCCAACCTCTTTTTCAGCCTGCCAAACAAGCCGAAGCTTTTATGTATTTTCTTTCTTGTGATTTCCTGCTAGACCGATCGAAGCGACTAGTATAATTTGCGGCAAGAATTGGATGAGGTAGCGGGTCTTCCCACCTTCAAAAATGGTCAAGAAGAGCAAGCCACCAAAGACCGCTAAGGAAAGGAAATTGAAGGCATCTGTATCTCGACGTTTGAGATAAGCCCCAACCAAGCCAGCTGACAGGACAATCCAGATCACCTGCTTCACAAATTCATAATACTTGTATTGCGGACGGTCAATGCTGAGGAAGTAAGTCCGTACCCATTTCGCCAGACCATTGTTTTTCGTCAGTGGCGCATAGAGAGGATTGATAAATGGGGTCTTTTCGTACTCCACGTCACGATAAAGCCAACCAAGTGTCCCTTCTGCCACTGTCAAGGACTGCTTGTAATAGATGTGCCCCAGCAAGCCCCAAGGACCATACTCTTTGAGACGGCGCTTGATTTCTTTGATGACATTTTCTTTCTTAAAGAGGCCATTGTTGTAGTCTGATCGCTTGTCCTCATCGATATAAGCCAGCAAACCTTCTTTCATATCTTCCTGGTTATGACCCATATCCGTCAATCCCAAATTGATAAACAAGAGTGGCCCCTTAGCGAGACCTTCCTTTTTCAAAATTGGAACAACCGACTGATGCTCCACCGCAGTATTCAAGCCAGCAAAGACAAAGCCCGTCGCAAGGCCTGTCACCATAGCGATTTTGAAAAAGGACTTCCAATTACCACGGAAGAAAAGCACAGCCCAAAAGGCGAACATGACAATAATCGTCGTTGGACGGATCAATATGGCAACGCCTGATAAAACACCCAGTCCTAGCAGCTCTTTCCAAGAGATGACTGCATCATCAGCCTTCAGAAGGTCAAGTACCCACCATAGCTGTAGGGTGATCAAGGGGATGGGTAGAATATCCGTGTACATGGAATAAAAATAAGGCGAATAGCAAATCAAGCTCACATAAAAGACAAAAGCCAAATCAGCTGTTTTTTGACTGAAATGCTTCTGGGACAGCTTGTACAAGAGGACGGCACCCAAATTGACATAGAGAATGTTGAGAAGCTGCATGACCCACAAACCGCTAGAACCAAAGACCACGTAGAAAAACTTTTCGTAAAGGAAAAGTGGGATGTTATTGGGATTGCGACTGAGGTAGTTGGTAATGGAAGACTGCTTAAGAAGATCAAAAGCTCCCTTAAAAACAACTGCAGCATCCCGACGGATCAAAAGCTCCGCACAAACCATCATCACAAACTGACAAATAACGGCTCCAATTAGGAAACCTTTTTTATGCTTGGTCAGCCAAACATAGGCTATCTTTAGCCGATCACGTAGCAACCAAGCTAGAAGAAACAAGAAGAGAGCAATGAAAATGGCAATATTTGAAATTTCTTGTAGGTACACCACACTTGTATACAACCAGTGGACCATGAGGAGCAACATGACAAGATGCAGGAAGCCAAATAAGGTACGTTTACTTTTCGATAACATAGGTCCATTATACCAAAAAAACAGCATTTCTGCTGTTTTGGACTGATACGAAATCATTTAGGTTGAGAAATTATCTTTGTAATTTACAATCTTCCTTGAAATCAAATTCAATTTCCCGAGACTCTGTAAATTTAAGGCCTCTGTAAAATAGGATTACAATTAAACATAAAATCAAGGCCAAAAACAAGCGCATTTGTACAAAATACGCAAAAAACAGGAGTAGAGCACTTAAACAAACAAGCGCAAACAACTGTCGTTTTCTCATTTTTCGCATTCACCACACCTCGGTTCCATTTGCTGTTTTTTGAAGATACTCTACTGGTTTTATCTGACCAACTAATACGAGTTCTGCTCCATTTTTTTCAACAAAGCGTTTCAACTGTACATATCTGGCAATAGTGACCAACCATAAAGTGACGATGACAGCAAGAAGAAATATCAGAACGTTCACCACTCCTTCTCTAACATCCAAATCAAGATTTGGTTTTCCAAAGAAAAGGTCCATGGGAAGGATCTTTCTAAATATTCTTGTTAATAACAGACCTAGCGGGACACCAATCAAGGAATAAACATTTGCTGGTGCTTTCTTTAAAAAAATTTGATCTTTAAACGAGTAGTTGGTCTGATACACTTTTCGGTATCTATCAAAAGGAATCTTACTATTACGTTTGATGATGAATTCTTCCCCTTGATCAGTCACTAACAAAAAGAATCCCCAGAGTGGCCTTTTCCCATTCAAACTGATAGTAAAACATGTTCCTTTTTTGAGCATAAATTTCCTTGTATCCTTTCACATAGTTTAAATTCCTAAATCATCCCTAAAAATTCTTACTCTCCCCTTTTCAACCAATTCCGTTGCTGCGCTTTTTCTGCTAGATCTTTTGCTTTGTTGATATCCAGTGATGGTGAATCTGATGGGGTGTTTGATTCGATATCCTCTTTCAATTCTTGTAAGGTTTGAACATCCTGTGGTGTTAAATTAGAGACTGTGCTAGATTCTTTATCTGTTGAACTTTCCGGAACAGACTGAATCTCACGATAGGTTTTGATCACTTCAGTTCCTGCATCTGTTGTCGGAAGAGGACGATAGAACATAAAGAAACCACCAATGACAATCAGAAGGGCCGTTACTGAAATGAGGAACCCTTTTTTCAGATCTTCTATAGGTATTTCCGTGCCGTTCGTGGACAACTCCTTCCACTCTGGATGTGCTTCCTCAGCCTCTTTTTTACCATTGAAAGCAGGGCTAACCAAGACTTGGTTCATCAAGATCAATGCCCCCAAGGACATCAGTAAAAATGGAATATGACGTGATTTACTAATGACCACTAAAATACCTCCCGCAATAGCGATCAAACTGATAATAATATTGACAGTAAACCAGACCCGAGCTTGCTTCTTCATTTGCAAATAATGTATTTTTGTCATCTTATTCTCCCTTAAAAATAGTTTTTTCTTCATCCATAAAAACAATTACTACTATCATACCGGATTTTACTTTGGGTTTCAAGTTAACCACCAACTAGTGAAAAGAGTATAAAAAAGAAGCGTTCGAAACGCTTCAGTTATATTATTTGTATTGCCAAGTTTCTTGGTTTTCTTTGAAACGACGCAACAGTTCCAAACCTTCAGATGTGATGTAGCCTTGTTCTTCTGCCAAGTGGATCAATTCTGTGTAGTTTGACAAGGTAACGAGTTTTACTCCAGCATCTGAGAAGTTCTTATCTGCCTTTGGTAATTGGTAGGTAAAGATCGCGACCACACCTAGAACATCTGCCCCTTCACGCTCAGCAGCAGCAACAGCTTCCAGCACAGATCCACCAGTAGAAATCAAATCTTCAACCACAACCATCTTTTGACCTTGCGGTACACGGCCTTCGATTTGGTTTCCAGCACCATGATCTTTTGGTTTGCTACGGATGTAAGCAAAAGGAAGGTTCATCTTGTCGGCAATAATGGCTCCATGAGGAATCCCCGCAGTTGCTGTCCCCGCAATCACTTCGACTTCAGGGAAAGCTTCCTTGATTTTATCCACGAATCCATTCTCAATCAAGGTACGAGTTTCTGGATAAGCAAGGGTCACGCGGTTATCCGTATAAATAGGGGACTTGATTCCAGAAGCCCAAGTAAAAGGTTCTTCTGGTTTCAAATAAACGGCTTCAATTTTTAAAAGATTGCTGGCAATATCTTTAGCTAATGACATGATAACTCCTTTTTACGATTTTAATCATATACGAATTAAATCAACAGATGATTTAAACAATAACAATAAAGGTTAGTAAGTAAGTTATGGAAGGTCCCATCGGACTCCTGTTATTCCGACGATTTAGAGGATAAAACGATTATTTTTATCCTCTAAATCTAGTGAATGCGTTAGGGAAGGTCCCATAGGACTTCCCGTAGAGCTACAAAAGTTCCACTTTTAGTAGCTCTTACGCATTCCACTGTCTCTTAATTTCATGGTAAGCATCCCATGGATTTTCTGCTTGGATGATGGGACGTCCAACAACAATATAGTCAGATCCAATTTTATGGGCTTCCTGTGGTGTCATAACCCGTTTTTGGTCGCCAATTTCAGATCCTGCTGGACGAATCCCTGGGGTGACACAAACAAAATCTGCTGAAGTAGCATCCTTAATCAAAGCGACTTCATGCGCTGAGCAGACAACGCCGTCCAAGCCTGCTTCCTGTGCCTTGCGGGCATAATTGACTACTGATTCTTGGACCGTTGTTTGGATGTTTTGGCAATCGCGCATGTCTTCTTCACTAGTAGAAGTCAACTGAGTCACGGCTACCAATTTGGCACCTTCCCCAAGAGCTGCCTTGGCTTCGCGCATCATCTCTACACCACCGGCTGCGTGGACCGTCACCATATCCACTCCGAAGGTCCCCAGTACGGACATGGCTGATTTGACTGTGTTTGGGATATCATGCAATTTTAAATCAAGGAAAATACTGTGTCCAAGCCCTTTGAGGTAATGTACAATTTCAGGGCCAACTGCATAGAAAAATTCCATTCCAATTTTTACAAACAGTTTTTCATCTTCTGGAAAATGCTCTAAAAAGTTTTTGACATCCTCGAAAGCTGGGAAGTCAAGGGCGATAATAGGACGTTCTTCACGCATGGATTACTCCTTTTTAAGATTGATCATTTTGTTCACAAAAAAACCTTGCCGAGGCAAGGTTACACGAAAATTTGGTAGGCACAACTACCATGATTCACCGTCTAACCTTTGCTGCCTCTCTGGACTGCTTTAAAGGTTTTTATTTATTGTAGTACGATATGGGGGAAAAGTCAAGGATTTACAATAGATTTTCCCGTACATGTTTCCGAAAATTCTCAAGCGTGTCAATGCCATATCGATTCATGACCTGTGGCAGATCTTCGATAATGGTTGGACAAGCATAAGGATCGGTGAAATTAGCGGTTCCAACTCCAATTGCAGAGGCCCCTGCTATCATCATCTCAATCGCTGCTTCGGCTGAATCCACACCTCCCATTCCAATGATTGGCAGGTTAGTGGATTGGGCTACTTGGCGGATGAGTTTCAAGGCTACTGGGAAGATAGCTGGGCCTGACATGCCTCCTGTACCATTGGCAATAATGGGTTTGCCAGTCTTGAGATCAAAGCGCATCCCGACCAAGGTATTGATCATGGTTAAGCCGGTGGCACCCGCGTCTTCTGCTGCCTTAGCTACTTGGGTAATATCAGCCACACTTGGCGTTAATTTGACATAGACAGGGACGGAGGAAGCTTCCACTGCTGCTTTTACCGCATCATAGGCTAACTCTGGAACCTGCCCAATTAAGAGACCGTTGTTCCCATGGTCTACGTTTGGACAAGAGATATTGAGCTCAATCGCTTTGACATTTGGTGCTTGCGAGATCTTGCCAGATACCGTCGTATACTCTTCGTTAGAGAAGCCAGCTACGTTGGCGATAATCGGTAGCTCTGGATAATGCTGGGCCAACCAAGGGAGTTTCTCTGACAGGACCACGTCTACGCCTGGATTTTGGAGTCCAATGGCATTGAGCATGCCTGAAGGCGTCTCAGCAACACGTGGGGTAGGATTACCAAAACGAGCCTCAGCAGTCGTCGCCTTGATCATAATGGATCCAAGCAGATCCAAATCATAATATTTAGCGTATTCCTGACCAAAGCCAAAACAGCCAGATGCCGGAATAATCGGGTTTTTCAAGTCTAAACCGGGTAAGGATACGGCTAGTCGATTTGCTGTCATACGGTCCTCCTACATCACAATCGTACCGGTTTCAAAGACCGGTCCGTCTTCACACACGCGCTTATTGGCTGCTTGGCTTTCATTTTCCAGATGCACCACGCAGGCATAGCAAGCTCCCATCCCACAGGCCATGCGGGATTCCATGGAAATGTAGGCGCGGGGATGGTCATGGAATTTTGCATTGACATATTTGAGCATGCCAGGAGCTCCACAAGAATAGATAGCATCAAACTCCTGGTCCATCTGGTCAACGATGGTGGAGACATATCCCTTTGTGCCATAAGATCCATCGTCAGTTGTAATAGTGACTTGCCCATACTGCTTCAATTCTTCCTCAAGGATAACTGCTTCTTTATTGGCAAATCCCAGGACAGAATGGACTTCTACTCCTTGCTCATGTAGTTGTTTAGCCACTTGGACCAAGGGAGGCACTCCAATCCCGCCACCGATGATCAAAGCACGCGCCCCTTGACCAAGATCTTTTAGGTCAAAGCCATTTCCTTGCGGGCCCATGACACTGAGAAAGCTACCGACAGGCAAGTGAGAAAAGATGGCCGTTCCGCCTCCTTCTACCCGATAGATGAGGCGACAGGTCTGGCTGTCTAGATCAATCTCTGAGATAGAAATGGGACGACGAAGGAGCTTGGAGTCATCCGGTACGCGGATATGAAGGAATTGTCCCGGAAGCATCTGCTCCACCATTTCTCCTTTTAAGATCATGGAATAGATGCGAGGAGCAATCTCTTCTTGAGCGATCAGCTCCATCTCCTCCATCATGATGTTGCCAAAGCGTTTTTTACAACTGTCACTGACCATTGATTTCCTCTTCTTTCTTTCAGCAAAAAAGACCTCGCAAAGGCAAGGTCCTACAATTGACCAGCTAGACTCCATCCGCTGATCTTTTTTCTGTCTTTCCTTGCAGGCCTCTCTGGACCTCTTAAAGGTTAAATTTTTCTCATTATATCGTGCTCCTTCTCGCTTGTCAAGTAGAAATCAGTGATTTATGAATCTTTCTTGGGATCAAAATCTTCTGGGATCGGTTTGATGTATTGCATGGCGATTCGGTTCTCGGGCTTACGATCGACTAGATAAAGAACCAGTAAAAAAATCCATTCCAAGGGTTTCATTAGGTAGTAGATCAAATCCATGGCCCATTTCTTCTTGATATGTTTGGCAAAAGGATAGCCGTAGCGGTCATAATTGCGTCGCAAGAAGTGATGGAACCGTGGCGTCTTTTCTTCCAGTACTTGCTCAAAAGCATTGGCGATACAGAGCTGGCGATTGACAACAACTGGATGACCGTGACGGATCCCCATCCGTTGGGGCTTGACCACCTTTTCATGACCACCAGCCGCAACCGTACAGAGATAATGCTCATCAATGATGAGATTCTGAGGAGGGATTTTTTGCGAGAAGGCCCAGTCTGCTGTATTGGTCCAGGCCTTGATCATGGAATCTGGCTGTTGGCCAAAGAGCATGAGAATGAGGACAACGAGAGCCAGCGTCGGAAGGGCAAGTAAAGCCGCTATCCACGGCCAATTACGCGATTTGTTTAACAGCTCCTGGCATCGTTGAACCAGACGATTTTCGTACCTTATCTTCGATCGATTCTCTTGCCACTCTCTGATTCGAATGTCTAAAAGATTCAAGGAATAAAAGACCAAAAACAGGGTATGGAGACTTATCAGTTGCAATTGAAAGTCAAAAACGGCTAAGAGAACCAGCCCTCCTAGAATCCCACTGATACAAAAGACATTAACCAGAGGGGATAGGGAATTGGCATCCCGGTAGGAATAGATGATCAAGGCAAGCAAAGTGAGAACTGCAAGGGTGAAGAAGGTCGGATAGGCACCAGTCCAGATCAGGGCATGCTTTTGAGAATTGATCAAGCGTTCATTCCAGTCATAAAAGGTCATGTCTTTCACGATGAAAATGATCACTGCTTCAAAGAAAGATCCAAAGAGTCCCAACCAAAGAAGTGCTGTATATTTTTGATTTTTCTTTTTAGCAGGGGCTAACGATTCCTCATTTTGAGTTTCTTTCCTTACGTCTACCTTAGTATCTAGAAGGTTATTGCTGCTATCCTGATCCTCTGTCTGCCCGCTATCTAGCACTTCTACTGATTCTTCTCTATTTTCAAACAGGTCCAGGTCTTTTTTTGCTTCTTCCTCTGCTTCCTTTAGTCGGAGATGAGACCAACGACGAATCGCGTACATTAAGACGAAAATATTAGGAACAAGAATCGCCGTGATAAAAGCATACGGAAGCAATTGGACACTATAGGCAAATAAAGCCAGAATCGATTGGAAAAATCCCATTTCAGGAAAGAGAAACAGAATATTTGGCAGTACAAAAAAGAGGTAAAGGCCACATAAGATCAAAACATTGGTCATAAAATTCAGTACCAACAAGGCAAATGTAAATTGTGTTTCCAATTCTTTATCCCATTTTCGATACCAGGATGCTAATTTTTTCATAACTGATTCTCCATTGTTTTTTTCATTTTAGCAGGCTTCTTTCACCTTAGGCAACTCTTAGCCCTATTTTCTAGCCAAAATCGGTCTCTAGATGGAGATCCTTGGACTAACCCTCATTTTTCTAAACCTATGATTCAGCTAATCTGATATTTCCTACCTGATCCCTTGAGCAATTCTCCCTAACAATCCTTGGAGTGACCACATTATTCGGGAAAAACGTGTCTTTTTATGTTAAAATAAAAGCATGAGAATACAACAATTACAATACATTATCAAAATCGTCGAAACTGGCTCTATGAATGAAGCAGCAAAACAACTCTTTATCACGCAACCGAGTCTCTCTAACGCCGTCAAAGACTTGGAAAGTGAGATGGGAATTGAAATCTTTATCCGAAATCCCAAAGGAATCACTCTGACTCGTGATGGGATGGAGTTTCTCTCTTATGCCCGCCAGGTAGTCGAGCAGATCGACCTCTTGTCCGAGCGCTATAAAAATCCTGTGGGATCTCGTGAACTCTTCAGTGTCTCTTCCCAGCACTACGCCTTCGTCGTCGAGGCCTTCGTTTCTCTCCTCAAGAAAAGCGATATGGAAAAATACGAGCTCTTCCTAAGGGAGACGCGGACTTGGGAGATCATTGATGACGTCAAGAATTTCCGAAGCGAGGTTGGCGTGCTCTTTTTGAATAGCTACAACCGAGATGTCCTCTCTAAGATGCTAGATGATAATCACCTGATTGCTACCCACCTCTTTACAGCGCAACCCCATATCTTTGTCAGCAAGACCAATCCCCTTGCCAAGAAGGAGATCGTCCACCTGTCTGATCTGGAAGATTTCCCTTATCTCAGCTATGACCAAGGGACCCACAACTCCTTCTACTTCTCAGAAGAAATCCTCTCTCAAGAGCATCATAAGAAATCCATCGTCGTCAGTGACCGAGCTACCCTCTTTAATCTCTTGATCGGTCTGGATGGCTACACCATTGCGACCGGGATTCTCAACAGCAATCTTAATGGCGATAACATCGTCTCCATTCCCCTTGATATCGAAGATCCGATCGAGCTGGTCTACATCAAACATGAAAAAACAGCTCTCTCAAAAATGGGAGAAAAATTCATCGAGTACTTGCTTGAGGAAGTGAAGTTTGATAAGTAAAAAATATCTGAGTGATCCATGTTCACTCAGATATTTTTATTGTCTTAATTTAGAAAAAACTTCCCCAATCTTTCCTTCGATAACCAGGTCTGCTTGCTTGTCCTTAGGGATACTGGTCTTATTGATGACAACCAGCTTCTTCCCTTGGAAATACTGGATCAGGCTGGCCGCTGGGTAGACTACAAGGGAGGTCCCGCCGATAATGAGAAGATCAGCTGCCTGGATGGCTTGGGCCGCTTGGCTAAAGACCTCCATATCGAGAGGCTCCTCGTAAAGAGTCACATCTGGTTTGACCACCTTACCACAGTCCAGACAGTGTGGAACTGGGCCTTCCAAAGCTAGAAAGGCCTCTAAATCATAGAAACGATGGCAACCGCTACAGTAATTACGGTCGGCACTACCATGAAGCTTCAAGACCTTTTTAGAGCCGGCCATTTCATGGAGACTATCAATATTTTGTGTCACCACTGCCTTGAGCTTACCAGCTTCTTCAAGACGAGCCAGATACCGATGGGCTGCATTGGGCTTGGCATCGGGATAGAGCAGGTATTTCTTATAGAAGTCGAAAAAGTCCTCTGGGTAGCGCTCAAACATGGTATGAGAAACCAATTGCTCGGCTGTCAAATGCCGCCCTACCTGAACGCTATAGACTCCGTCTGAGCTCCGAAAGTCCGGAATATTCGACTCTGTAGAGACGCCGGCACCCCCGAAAAAGACGATGCTTTGACTCTGATCAATCATCTCTTGTAGTTGAGCAATCTTATCCATCTACTTCTCCTTTAGTAGCTCTTCCATGACAGCATTGGCCTGATCAAAATAAAAGTGAGCTTGATCATAATGGATGCCTGTGTAGCTTGCAAGGTCAATCAAATTCTTCAAAAAATCCTGAGAAGAGAAACCGGTTGAACGATGAAGCTCTTCCTCATCAAAGGGTTTGATCAAGTGAGCCAAAGGATTACGAACGGATCTTTCTAGCTCCCGCAATTGCTGAGACGCAACTTTGACGCTATCAGGCAAGTCCAACTGCACAATCAACTCTGTTAAACTGGATGAATTGACCACACTTTCACTATGAAATTCTTGTAAGATAGGATTGTCAGACGCATGCAAGTCCTCAAACTTCCAACGGTCATAACTGGATTCTTTGGAGTTATGGATATAGTTGGTAATATCAGGGATTTTCAACTGAATCAATTGCATAAAGATCCGGTAGATAGCCGGACTAACAGCTCGAATAAAGTCAATGATCTGTTCATTTCTCAACTTCGCTTCGAGGTCATAAAGGTAGTTGACCAGCTGTTCATCCTCGGGATTTTCATGCCAAAAAAGCTGAAAACCAGTCGCTTCTAGGACTTCTGTTTTCAACTGTTGATTCATGACAGGTTGGATATTGAGCTCGCGACGTTCTGCCATCACCTGCAATAAACTCACCAGCAAATCCGGTACATTCCCTTTTTGCTGAAGGGAGCGAAGGGCACGGCTATAGTGATAATGATGAAGATCGTAGAGCCATTCATCATGAAGGAATTCTGCCATTATTCTGCAATCAAGGTCTCAAGACCAACCTTCATCATATCTGTAAAGGTTGTTTGGCGTTCTTCAGCTGTAGTGTCCTCTTCAGGGTTGACCAAGCTGTCTGAAATCGTCATGATAGCCAGGGCATCGACATGGTGTTGTGCCGCAAGATAGTAAAGAGCTGCTGCTTCCATTTCCACAGCTTTCACACCCCATTTACCAAGCTCAATGTTCTTTTCACCATAGTTTGAATAGAACACATCTGATGACAATACATTTCCTACGTGCGTCGTCATGCCGAGGTCTTTGGAAATGTGGTAAGCCTTGTCCAAAAGATAAAAGCTAGCAATTTGAGGGAAATCAAATTGAGGCCAGTCATTGCGGATGATGTTGGAGTTGGTTGCAGCAGCTTGTGCCAAGACCAATTCGCGGACATGTACGTCCTCATTTAAAGAACCAGCAGTTCCGACACGAATTAGTTTTTTAACACCGTAATCAACGATAAGTTCTCGTGCATAAATAGAGATGGATGGCATCCCCATACCAGTTCCCATGACAGATACACGATGACCCTTGTAGGTACCCGTGTAACCAAACATGTTCCGGACTTCGTTAAAGCAAACAGCATCTTCAAGGAAATTCTCAGCGATAAATTTCGCACGAAGAGGATCCCCCGGAAGAAGAATTTTATCAGCAATTTCACCTTGCTTAGCAGCAATATGGATAGACATAATTAAGATATAAAGGGCGACAGAGAACAAAGTAAAAATAGGAAATCCGACAAAGATGCTCCACATCTAGGAGGATTTATCTTTTTTACACAGTTCTCCGCCCGTATTCAGTTCAGCGAATACGGTTAACCCATCCTTTCTTTTTTATTGAGTAATTTGGAGAGCGACCAGAAAGCGAATGAAAATTAGGAATCTGACGAGAAATCCTGATTTCTCAGTCAGATTATCTATTTTCCGAGCTTTCCGCTCGTGTTCAAAATAGAACACATGCTCTACCCTTCTATAAGATACCAAGCCCGTAATAAGCAAAGTGAAAATAGGGGATTGTCGCACAGCTTTTAGGGCGGGTTCAATTAAATATCGTTTTGAAAGTCATGGATAGCCCGGGTTTAATTCAAACCCGAACTACCCTTCCTTTCTTGTTTTTAGTTTGTTAATGAATCCAAAAATGCGTATAATTTTGCATTCATTTCTTGATAATCGTAAGCACGAATAGCTTCCGGTTTTTCGACAAATGGCAATTGTTGACTTTGTTCTTCCAAAATAGCTTCACCATCTGCAGCAATCAAGAGATTGACAGCTTCTGGATCAAATTCCAAGTGGGCTTGGAAGGCATAGTGCTTGGGAGAAAAACGTACAATCTGACGTGGACAACCTTGACTCGTCGCAAGGACAACGGCATCCTCCGTCAATCCCGGCATATCACCATGCCAGTGTCCTGAATCAAAGCTTGAACCAAACAAGCCGACATGCGGATCTGCCAATCCTTCAGGCGTTAAATCCACAGGATACACCCCAATCTCCCGCTCTGGGCTATGCTCATACTCTGCGCCATAAGCAACGGACATGAGCTGAGCACCCAGACAGACACCAACGATGTAGCGATCCGCCTTCATGGCTTTTTGAATCAATTCAATCTCAGCTTGCGGATCATAGTAAGGAAAGGTTGAGCGATCCTCATCAGGCGATTGCGGTCCTCCCATAACAATCAAAAAATCAATCTCATCCACCGTCTCAGGTAGCGCTTCTCGCTCGTAGACCTTGGTCATGGTCACCTGATGACCACGCTCCTGCGCCCACTTGAGATAAGCACCCGGTACTTCAAAAGTTTCGTGCAAGACAAAATGCACTCTCATCGTTTATTCTCCCATCTATTTTGAATCATATAAGACACACCAGCAGCTAGTGCCAGCGGTAGAATCAAGGCCCAGCTCTGGCCTGTAAAACCAAGACTTAGGGCAATGCCTGTCAATGGAGCCTGTAAGGTCGTTCCTAAAAAGACGGTCGCTCCAAGCAACATTCCTAGAGCAGGATCCATTTGAATGCCAACGACTGTCAAGAGCAAAGTCGCTAAGTAGCCAGATCCAATCCCCAAGGCAAATGACGGTGTCAAAGTCCCTCCGTATGCCCCATTTCGTAAGAGGAGATAGACCAGGAGTCCTTTAACAGCCAAGGCCAAGGCTAGATTAGAAAATGGCTGGCCTGATAAGAGGGCTTGGGCTAGAACCTGTCCATTTCCCATAAAAATCGGATAAAAGGCCACAATGGCTGCTAGCACCATAAAGGCTACAGGCAGAGCCCAAAGAATGGTCCAATCCTTCCGCCGTTTGAGACTAGCCCGATTAGCTAGAAAACGGAAGGCCAGTCCCAAGGGAGTAACCAATAGAGCCACTATGACAGCCTGGCCAAAACTACTGGCAGACCAATGAACTGGCGACATGTGATAAATAGCACCATGCCCAACGATTGGCTGGGCCACCCAAGTCGCTAGATAAGTACTGGACAAGACCAGTACAAAATTTTTCCAGCGATAGGACAGTCCCAAGGTCTCAAAGACAAACAAGCTACTAGCAAAGGGAACTTGATAGACTGCCGCCAACCCGGCTCCTGCCCCACAGGCAATCAAAACTCGTCGTTCTTTGATTGCTAAGGAGAATGCTTTGCCCAAACGACCAGCTAGAAGAGCCCCAACCTCACGTGGGGCTCCTTCTTTTCCGACCGAAGTGCCGGCCCCGACAATCGCAACCTGCATACTTGCGTGAAGGATATGGGCTAATGGTGCCGGATCTCTCTCTCCAACCAGGTCGATTTGCCTACGAATGGAGAGAATGTTATAGCGCCGTTGCAGAATATACCAGAAACCTGCTGCCAAGACCCCTGTCACACCTAGGACAAGGAATCTACGAAGCGCTCCCGCTTCTTGAAATTGCTGAAGCAAGTCCCCCTTATCTTGGCCGAAAGCCAACACTTGCACGCCTTCTAATAGATAATGACAGGCCATTCCGACCAGACCCGTCCCTATTCCCAAAGCGAGAGTCGCTAACAGCAGACGCCATCCGTAAGGCAGGCTTTGGAGTCGTGCTTTCATCATCTTACAATTCAGCAAGAATCGCTTTAAGCAAGCCTTTGAAGTCACCTTTGACACGTTCTGTCACTTCTACCACTTCTTCATGGTTAAGCTCTTCTTGGAAACCAGCCGCAAAGTTGGTGATACATGAAATTCCCAGAACTTTCAAACCAGAGTGAGCGGCCACGATGACTTCTGGCACTGTAGACATCCCAACCGCATCCGCACCAAGTGTCTTGTATGCACGGATTTCAGCTGGAGTTTCGTAGGTAGGACCAGTCACACCGATATAAACTCCATCATCCAATTTGATACCCAATTTGTCAGCGACTTTATGAGCAGTCTCTCGGTATTCAGGAGTGTAGGCTTTCGACATATCAGGGAAACGTGGACCAAAGTCATCCAAGTTTTCACCGATCAATGGGTTTTGACCTGTCATGTTGATGTGGTCAGTGATAGCCATCAAGGTACCAGGACCAAAGCCGATACCACCAGCAGCGTTGGTGACAAGAACCCCTTCACATCCCAAAACTTTCATGACACGAACTGGGAATGTCACCACTTCCAATGGGTTTCCTTCGTAGAAGTGGAAACGTCCTTGAAGGGCCAAAACTTTACGTCCAGCAAGCTCACCATAAACCAATTTACCAGCATGGCCGACAACTGTCGAACGGCCCCAGTTTGGAATGTCAGAGTAGTCTACTACAACTGAATTTTCGATTTCTTCAGCCAGTTCACCCAAACCTGATCCAAGGATCAAGCCAAACTCAGGTGCTTCAATTCCTTTGCCTTTCAAAAAAGCAGCTGTTTCATTGATTTTTGCTAACAATGTCATTGCGTATCTCCTTTATGATTTCCTTAAAAATTGGCCAATTTTGTCACATGTATTGGCAGTGCGAATGGTCAAAAGACGGTCAATCGGCATCTTAGTTCAACTTATCTAAGAAGCTTTCACCGATCATAGCTTTTTCAACACCAAAGTTCTCTGCAATGGTTGCTGAAATATCAGAGAAATGGCCGACTGGAATCACGCCACTGCCCTTAAAGGATGGGCTATAAGCCAAGAATGGGATGTATTCACGCGTATGGTCTGTACCAGCGTAGGTTGGGTCATTTCCGTGGTCAGCCGTAATCATCAAGAGATCATCTTCACGCATCACTGCGATGATTTCTGGCAAGCGTTCGTCAAACTCATGCAAGCAATCGCGGTAACCATGGGCATTGCGACGGTGTCCGTAAAGCGCATCGAAGTCTACCAAGTTGGTAAATGAGAAGCCTTCTTGGAACTCAGGAAGTCCCATGGTCTTAATCAAGGTATCCATACCGTGGCTATTTGATTTGTTGTGGCCCATATCGTGGTTGATACCAGCACCGTTAAAGATATCGTTGATCTTACCAACTGCATAGGTATCGATACCAGCTTCGTTCAACTTGTCCAAAACAGTTGGCGCAAATGGTGATACAGCCAAATCACGACGGTTGGCCGTACGTGTAAAGTTGCCTGGTTCCCCAACATAAGGACGAGCAATGATCCGACCAAGAAGAGCTGGACGTTCCAATGTGATCGAACGAGCGTATTCACAGATACGGTACAACTCATCCAAAGGAATGATGTCTTCGTGAGCTGCGATTTGAAGCACAGGGTCTGCTGATGTATAGATAATCAACTCGCCTGTTTCCATTTGGCGTGGTCCGAAGTCATCGATAACTGCTGTACCAGAATAAGGTTTGTTGGCTTCACGGATAACCTTACGACCTGAAAAGTCTTCAATCTTCGTAATAATTTCTTCAGGGAAACCATTCCAGAAGGTATCAAATGGTTCGGTGATGTTAAGTCCCATGATTTCCCAGTGACCAGTCATGGTATCTTTCCCGAGGGAAACTTCTTGCAATTTTGTTGCATAACCAGTTGGATTGCTTTCAACAGGAACCGTCTTCAATGGTACTTCACGCGGAATATTTCCAAGACCAATTTTCGCCATGTTTGGTACATTCAAACCGACGGTTTTAGAGATGTGACCCAAAGTATCAGATGCTCCATCCGGAACTCCTGCATTGACAAAGTTATTGGCATCTGGTGCAGCACCGATCCCAACTGAATCCAGCACAACTAAGTGCATGCGTTTAAATTTTGACATAAACTGCCTCTTTCCTTTATAAAATTTAGACTAATATCGAATCCCTATCCGTAAAAACCTCTAGGAGACTCGGCCTTCCTTTCAAAAATTATTTTTCAATAATGACAGGACCATCCGGTGTCCCTACAATCACTTTTGAAATCATGTTCAAGAATAAACCATGCTCGACAACTCCAACCGTGTGATCCAGTTCATTGGCCAGAGCTTCTGTATCCTTGATCACCTTAAGATCCAAGTCAATGATAAAGTTGCCTTGGTCAGTGACAAAGCGTTGATCTTCCGCAAGACGGAAAGCAGGGTGGTAACCTTTTTGTTCAAAGTGACGGAAAAGATTTTCAGCCCCGTACTGCACAACCTCCACTGGAAGTTTGAAGGCCCCAAGAGTTTCGACTTGCTTGGATTCATCCACGATCCAAATGCAATCTTTTGAATTGGTAGCAACGATTTTTTCCATGAGGAGAGCCCCGCCACCACCTTTGATCCCGTTTAATTGAGGATCCACTTCATCGGCGCCATCCACTGTCACATCGACCACTTCGACATCGTCGATGGCCTTGAGCGGAATACCTAAACTCTCAGCCTGATCATAGGTCACACTTGACGTCGTGACAGCTATGATCTTCAAGCCCTCTTCTTTGATGCGACGACCTAGTTCAGCTACAAAATAATAAGCAGTTGACCCTGTACCGAGACCGACAATCATGCCGTCTTTGACAAACTCAGCCGCCTTGATTCCTACCTGTTCTTTTAGGTTTACCATCATTGACCTCCTTTTTATTCTCCTCTAGTATAGCATATTTTGGAAGAGATTTCACTAGTTAAATGAAAACCTTTCCAGCTTATCGTTCAAAATCAAAATCTTGCCCGACAGCTGACTTTACGATAGAATAGAGATGAATCTACAGGAAAAGAGAAATGACATGATTACCAAAGAATTTGATACCATCGCTGCCATCTCGACACCACTCGGTGAGGGAGCGATCGGGATCGTCCGCTTAAGCGGAACAGACAGCTTTGCCATTGCACAAAAGATCTTTAAAGGCAAGAACCTCCAAGAGGTGGCTAGCCATACGCTCAACTACGGCCACATCGTGGATCCAGATAAGGATGAGATTCTCGATGAAGTCATGGTTGGAGCTATGCGCTCACCAAAAACCTTCACACGTGAAGACATCATCGAGATCAATACCCACGGCGGGATTGCGGTGACCAATGAAATCCTGCAATTGGTCATCCGGGAAGGGGCCCGTCTTGCGGAGCCTGGTGAATTTACCAAGCGGGCCTTCCTCAACGGTCGGGTCGATTTGACCCAGGCTGAGGCGGTCATGGATATTATCCGGGCCAAGACCGACAAGGCTATGAATATCGCCGTCAAACAGTTGGATGGCTCCCTGTCTGACCTCATCAACAACACCCGCCAAGAAATCCTCAATACTCTGGCTCAAGTCGAAGTCAATATCGACTATCCTGAGTACGATGATGTCGAGGAAGCAACTACTGAGATCATTCGTGAAAAGACCACCGAGTTTGAAGCCCTCTTGACCAATCTCCTCAAGACAGCTCGTCGTGGAAAGATATTGCGTGAAGGGATCTCTACTGCTATTATCGGTCGACCAAACGTCGGCAAGTCTAGCCTTCTGAACAACCTTCTGCGCGAGGAAAAAGCCATCGTGACCGATATCGAAGGAACCACCCGGGACGTCATCGAAGAATACGTCAACATCAACGGGGTTCCTCTCAAATTAGTCGATACAGCTGGGATCCGGGAGACCGAAGACATTGTCGAGCAAATCGGTGTCGAACGTTCGAAAAAAGCCCTCAAGGAAGCTGATCTAGTCCTCCTGGTCCTCAATGCTAGCGAGCCTCTGACCGATCAAGATCGCCAGTTACTTGAAATTTCTCGAGATAGCAACCGCATCATTCTGCTCAACAAGGTTGATCTCCCAGAGAAGATCGAAATCGATCAACTGCCGGAAGATCATATCAAGATCTCTGTCCTTAAAAATCAAAACATTGACCAAATCGAAGACCGTATCAATGCCCTCTTCTTTGAAAATGCTGGGCTCGTTGAACAAGACGCGACCTATCTCTCTAATGCTCGCCACATCTCTCTTATCGAGAAAGCTGTTGAAAGCCTGCAAGCCGTCAACGAAGGCTTGGCCCTTGGCATGCCGGTCGACCTGCTTCAAGTCGACCTCACTCGCACTTGGGAAATCCTCGGAGAAATCTCAGGGGATGCCGCTCCAGATGAGCTCATCACCCAACTCTTCAGCCAGTTCTGCCTTGGTAAGTAATAAAAATGCGTATGTGTTCGAACCATACGCATTTTTTTGGTTTATTATGTGACTTTCAGTCCGTCTCGCTCCGTTAGGTGCGAGACAAAAAAACCACCCGCTATGCGGGTGCGCATCG
>OIEJ01000260.1_pt1 | contig 25040 bp, 37 predicted proteins | sample 1581791 | NCBI WGS metagenome assembly OIEJ01 (sample SAMN03281019, study PRJEB24777) | human gut metagenome | isolation source: fecal sample PR141 from 1 month old male Chinese infant, vaginal delivered... | place: Singapore | collected 2005-11-08 | reverse complement strand
ATGGAGAGTTCAACGACACGCAACAAAGTGGAGGCTCGCAGGATAGAAAGCTGGTTACACAGCCAGATAGCTGAACTGGGAACCACGAATATCGCCAAAGTGGCCGGAGTGAATAAGTCGACGGTGAGTCGCTGGCGGGAAAGTCTGCTGCCGAACATGTCGCTACTGCTGGCCATCCTGATTTCTAACAGGCCGGGAGAGAAAGGTGATTTTGAAGCATGAGTGGAAACAGAAGGGCGAAAGCCGCAGTGCGGGAACACTAACGGCTTTCTACGCGAATTAACTGAACAAATTCACAGGAGTAATTATGCATCTTGATGCCATTACAAAGCAAGTCGGCGTAATGACGACTATGGAAGTGCCTCAGCAATTCAGAATGGAAGGGTGGGTCTATGTCTTAAGTAACCCATGTATGCCGGGGATCTACAAAGTCGGCATGACCACGACAAGCCCAGAAGTCAGGGCAAGGGAGCTGTCGTCCGCAACTGGCGTTCCGGCGCCATTCAAAATTGAAGCTGCTTTTTATACCCATTCCCCACTGGAATCAGAAAAAGAAGTCCATGAGGTTTTATCTGAGTGGCGCGTAAATGATTCCAGAGAATTTTTCGAGCTTTCTTTAGGGGAAATCATTCACGCCTGCTCTCAGAGCTGTGAAGCGCAAGTAGGGGAGTCCGTTGAAAGCATCGCTGTTTATAACGACTTCATCACTTTCGAAACCCTTGGGAAGCTCAACGTCAATAGTCTCTTCGATGACATTGGCATTAGCGTCTTTGGTGACAAATTAGCGGCGGCTGAGCGGCTGATCCGCATCGGCGCAGATACCGTTTTGAACATCAGAAAAAAACACGGCGTCGTCATTGCCATGCATGACTCGAATGCGTACGCCATTGAGCCAGCTGATGAACAGGAACTCAGGAAGCACAGAGAAGAATATGAGTCTTTTCGGGCTGAGCGTGAGTCCCAGGGCATTTACGGCCCGACACAACCTGTGGAGTTTTAAATGGCCAGATCCAGAAATATCAAACCAGGCTTTTTCACTAATGATGAGCTTGCAGAATGCCATCCGCTGGGGCGACTTCTGTTTGCTGGTCTATGGACGATAGCTGATAAAGAGGGGCGCCTTGATGATCGCCCGAAAAAAATTAAAGCGATGCTTCTCCCTTTTGATGAGGCTGATTGTGACGCTCTTCTTCAGCAACTCAATGACCATAAATTCATTATCCGCTACCGGGTTAATGGTGAGTGCTACATACAGATATCGAACTGGAAGAAGCACCAAAATCCTCACTGCAAAGAAGCTGCAAGTGAGATACCAGCACCTATTGAGAACGATAAAAGCACCGGACAAGAACAGTGCAAGGAAGATGCAGAGGAAGAAAAGAAGGACTCAGAATCACTCCAAGACGTTGAAAATAAAGGAGCACCAGAACTGCACGGTACAAGCATGGTGCAAGAATCAGTAGAGAACAGTTTAAATCCTGCTGATTCCCTTAACCTGATTCCTGATTCCCTTAACCTGATTCCTGATTCCTTGGATAACACCCAAGCCGCGTCCGCGACTTGCGAAGGTGACAAAGGGGCCGAGCAGGCAACTGTTCATCAGATGGCTAGTCGATATGCATTCGAAGGTTCTGTGGTTCGTCTGAATCACAAAGACTACCAGGCGTGGTTAACCCTATACCCGCTGATTGACCTGCCGTACGAGCTGCAAAAGCTGGATATCGAATTCAGTCACGAAAAGCCGAAAAACTGGTTTATCACTGCCAGCCAGAAACTGAGCTACCAGAACAAGCAGGCTGCCTCAATGGCGCCACGCAAGGTTTCAAATAGCCGGCAGACAGAAAACTTTGCCGCTAAAGACTACGGGCAGACTGAAATCCCATCATGGGCGAGGGACTGATCATGGAACTGGAAGAAAAAATCACTGCCATTGAGCGGATGCTTGATCAGCTGAGTAAGCCACCGGAAGACATCCCGAATTGCGAGGTGGTTATCGAGCGCGTCTGTTGCGAAAAGCATGGCGAGTATGAGCAGCGCAAGCGGATCCTGACCAGCAGCATCATCATCAATCTGCCATCACCGCCGACACGCTGCCCGGGCTGCCTGGAAGACGAACTGAATTTTCTGAAGGATGAAAAGGTTCGCTGGGATAAGCGAGTTCGCCAGCAAACTGCAGAAAGGCTGCTTCGCCAGTTGGACATACCAGAGCGCTTCTCCACGTGCACTCTGGACAGCTACAAGCCTGTTGGGAAGGATTCTGAGCGAGCATTACGGGTCTGCCAGGCCTACGCATCGAAATGGACTGATCGACTCCAGCAGGGAGGCGGGTTGGTTATGTGTGGCAAGCCTGGTACCGGTAAAAACCACCTTGCGCTGGCCATTGCCCGCCATGTGATTGAGCACCACCAAAGCTCAGTCATTTTTACGACGGCGCTCAAGATTGCCCGGGAGTTTAAATCGACCTGGTCAAAAACAGCCACGCGCACTGAGGATGAGGTGATCTCCTACTTCACGAAGCCAGACCTGCTGATTGTCGATGAGGTTGGTGTGCAGTTTGGCAGCGAAGCCGAGAAGATGATCATGTTTGAAATCATCAACACCCGCTACGAGCGCCTGAAGCCGACGATCCTGATCAGCAACCTGCCGAAGGATGAGCTGACGCAGTTTATCGGCGAGCGCGTCATCGACCGCATGAACGACGGCGGCGGCTGCACGATTTCGTTTACCTGGGAAAGCTATCGGGAGAACCGGTCATGACAGGAAAAGACGCAATTCTGAACTACCTGAAAACGCATAAAACATGCAGCTCTCCAGATGTCGCCGCGGCTTCCGGAATGACGCATACCTGCATCAACCAGGCTGCCAATATCCTGGCAAAGCAGGGGGTGCTTGTAGCGGAAGCTCGGGTGTGGCGGACGGTTTACTACCGGTTGGCCACGGAAGAAGAAATTTCAGGCAGGAAGAGCACAAACCAGATTTTCAACGAGTGTCGGCAAAGCCCGGCGATGAAGCGGGTACTGGCTGTTTACGGGAGAACATCAGCATGAATATCACATTACAGGCAGTAAACGAGCTCATCGCCTCCCTTGAGAGCGCGGGCGAGCTGTCGATCAAAGAGACAAAGGTTATGGCGCTGGCGAAAGCTTACCAGCAGCTGGCTGCGGAGAATGTGCAAATCAAAGCTATGAACGATTGCCTATCTGAGGAATTGCGTGGTTATGAGTCTGATGGCGCTTTTGAGGGGCCGAAGATGCATCTGCTGTGGTGGCAGGTCGAAACACCCGCCACCGATCGCATCGTAGCCGGGATTAAGGCTGATGGGGTGGAAATGTTTGTCGAAAAATGCCGAGAAGAATCTATGCGGGCCATTTCTTCGGATATCAGAAACAACTGGTGGCTTGCTGGCGAGCACGCCGAAGACTTCTCCGCCAAGCTGCGCGAGGGGGCCGACAAATGAGCAAGCACCTAAAACTAACTGACGCTCAAATCTTCACGCTTCGCCGTATGTATAACGGCACACGGTATTTCATGCGCGGCGACAAACAAAAAGGTGAGCAAGATAAAATCTCCCACCGCGTTAATTGCCCCTCTATTCCGGTGCTTTTTCGTGAGGGGCTAGTGAATTGGCGTAATCCAGCGTGCAGAAAATTTGATGGCCTGTATTACAGCGTGAATTTAACCCCTTCAGGCTTCGATGCAGTCGTAGGTGGAAAAACCAGCAAGGAGCGTGCCGCATGACAACTGATATCACCGAACTGGCGCTGATAAAGGGCCAAAAAGTTGAAGCTCCGTATTACCTGGCTGAGTGCACCGAATGCGGGAAGATGTATTCAAGCTCGAAATTGATTGTATCGCGCAACTATTTTGATGGCGACGCAGATTGTTATTGCCCGCACTGTAACGCTGAGGATGCTGATATAGCGGATTTAGGGAGCGGCGAACAGCCTGCTGTAATGGCCTGGAACTATCAGCAGGCTCGCATTGACGTGCTGGTAGAGGCGCTGGAGAAGGCGCAGCGGCAAATGACTGAAAGCGAAAATCGCGTTCGCAAGCAGAATCGCCACATCTGTGAGCTGTTCGACGATAACACAGCACTGCGCCAGCGCATCGCCGAGCTGGAGTCCCGCACCGTGAAGCTGCCGAAGCCACACGCTCACTTAATCTGGATTCAGGCAGGTCATGCGCCAGATGATTACTGGGATGATGTAGCGGTATCTCATAGCGAGAAAGACCGCTGCTGCGATGGGTCAGAGCGCTATCCGGTTTATGTGCGCCGGGAAATTGAAGAGATGTTGGCAGCCGCTGGCATCAAGGTGGAGGCTGAGTGATGCGTAAATTCAAAGTGACCATTGAGACCGGACTTGTTGGCGGAAATTTCGAGGAAATATTCGAAGTTGAAGATGATGCAACCGATGAAGAGATTGCAGAAGAGGCTAAGGATATTTTCCTGAATCAATGCAATTACGGCTATAGCGAGATTACCGGGGAGACTGAGTAAATGAGCATAACCAGAGAGCGTTTGCTGGAAATCATCGTAACTGGGCCAGAAGCATCTGGCGCAGAGCAAAACGAGCTGGCCCGCATGGCGCTGGCCGCAATGGACAGCAGCGAGTCGATTGAACTACCTCTTGACTACCTGCAGGGGCACAAAGACGGCCTAGAGTGGGCCTCCCAACTGGCAGAAGCCAATCACCCTGACACCGGAGACTGGCTTTACGATGACCCTATCGAGCTGGCAAAAGCCATTCGCAAAGGTCCAGATATGCCGCCAGTGCAGCCGGTAGCGGACAGCGAGCCGGATCGCAATCCTGTGCTGGCGTATGCCGACAGTTATCGTGATATGGCGAAACAAGGCGTCGAGTCAGTCCCAATATGGAGCGTCATTACCGACCTCGAGCGAAACATTGCTCCGCTCTATCGTCACGCTCAGCCGGTGACGGTAGTGCCGGATAAAATGACAGCGATTGTTAAGGATGAGGCCGAATACGTAGAAGGCTGGAACGCCTGCCGCGCCGCCATGCTCAGTGGAGGTAAGTCATGATCAACCGCAACAAACTGGAGCACATTCTCGAATACGCCAGACAGCAGAGGCACATCGGCCAGTCCTGCAAGGTTCCGCCAGAAGATATGGTCGAAATCATGGAACGATTGCTCAGCGCTTGCAACTCTCCGGCAATTCCGGATGGTTGGACATGCAACGATAAAGCAAACGCAGCGCTGATGATGCTTGATCGGATTGAAACGGCAGACCCTGTTGATGATGACCGTATCGACGGCATTAAGCGCATTGTTCGTGAGCTCGCAGCCGCCCCGCATGATACCCCCGCTCTGAACTCGGTGCAGAGCGTCGTTACCGTGCCGGGTAAATGGATTCCGGTAAGCGAGCGGATGCCGGAAGTTGGCGTTAAAGTCTTATGCTTCCCGGTTAAAGATGAGCCAATTCATGCAACCTTCAACGGTCAATTATGGCTGCAGGATATTTCATGGAGCGGAAGCGACGAGCCAATTGATAACGTCATTCCTACCAGCGTAACCCACTGGATGCCGCTGCCGGCAGCCCCTCAGGAGGTGAGGTGATGGCGTACATCTTCCTGATTTTCGTCATCAGCAGCCAATCATCGAATATGCAGGTGGTCCCCATGCAGAGTATGGAGCAGTGCAAAGCAGCCATTAAGGCGATGAAAGTTGCAGATGACAGGAGGGCGTGGAGCGATATTTCACCACACGTAGATAATATTCAATGCGTAGAGGTGAAAGGTGCCTAAATCCCCCGCAGAACGCAAAGCATCCAGTTGAAATCAAACCCCTCTCCGGAGGGGTTTTTCTCGTATATGCTCATTTTGCTTTTATCCCCATGACGGGCGATAATTACCTCGTCAGCCTGAGCAACTGACACTAATGACCGGCGCCAAGTGGGGACACATGGCGCAAACACTGCAATTTGAGAAGAGTTATCAAAACGTACTGATTCCCGCAGAGCCGGGAACCAGCGAATACCTGCAACTTATCCCCGTAGGGCAACTGCTTTGCGGTGAGTTCCGCAAGCCCCGGAATTACGCATTCCACAAGAAGTTCTTCAAGCTTCTGACTCTCGGGTATCACTATTGGACGCCTTCCGGTGGTCTCATTGAGCCCGCAGAGCGTACCCTCATATCCGGGTTTATCGACTTCCTTTCATCCGACTTCGATCAGCGCGCTGCGCTCCAGAACGCCGCGGAGATGTATCTCTCCTCTGTCGGTATTTCTCGTTCCCGCGATATGGCGCTGCTGAAACACTTCGAATCCTTCCGCGAGTGGGCAACCATTCAGGCTGGCTTTTACGACGAATACCAGATGCCTGACGGCAGCCGTCGTCGTGTCGCAAAGTCGATCTCCTTCGCCAGCATGGACGACAGCCAGTTTAACGGCGTCTACAAATCAGTGCTGAATGTGCTCTGGAACTACATTCTGCGTCGCAAATTCCACTCGCCGGCTGAGGCTGAAAATGCCGCCAGTCAGTTGCTGAGCTTTGCGGGATGATGGCTATGCAATGTCTTCTCGCCAAAGTAATGGAGCGCGGCATCTTCCGCGTGCCAGCGCGCCGCAAGCGCAAGGTCGAAGTTAAGCCTTCCGACATACCGACCATGAAAGACTATACCGCCCGCCTGGTCGATAAGAAGTGGCTACGCCTGAGAGCACGGAGGCCACATGCGTAAACCAGCACGTCGTAAATGCGCCCACTGCCGCGAATGGTTCCATCCTGCCCGGGAAGGGCAGGTGGTATGCAGTTTTGAATGCGCCAGCGCGATCGGCAAAAAACAGACAGCAAAAGCCCGGGAAGCAGCGAAGGCCAGGGCGGTGAAGCACCAGCGCGAAGCTGAGAAGGAGGGGCGCCAGCGTCGCCGCGCCAAACGCGAGTCATTCAAGACAAAGGCCCAATGGGACAAAGAGGCTCAGTCAGCCTTTAACCGGTACATTCGCATTCGTGATGAAGGTAAGCCCTGCGCCAGTTGCGGCGCTCCGCTGATTGGAAAGAGCAACTACCTGACCGGCAGCGCCATTGATGCCAGCCATTACCGTTCCCGCGGTGCAGCGTCGCACCTGAAGTTCAACGTGTTCAACGTCCACTCCGCCTGCACCCGCTGCAACCGCCAGTTGAGCGGCAATGCCGTTGAATACCGCATTCACCTGATTGAACGCATTGGCCTGGATCGCGTAGAGCGCCTTGAGGCTGATAACGAGCCGCGTCGGTTCGATATCCCCTACCTGCAGCGCATCAAATCCATATTCACCCGCAGAGCCCGCGCGCTGGAGAAGCGCCGTGCTCGCCATCAGGAGGCCGCATGAAATTATTTACTCCAGTTGAGGCGAGAAGATTTGTTGCCAGTACCTGGTACGAAACTACGGAGCTTTCAAAAAGAGAAAAGCTTTATGCGAAAGCGCGTGAGCTGATAAGCGGCGATCGTGCGGAGATTATCTGTCAAACAAATAACCCAGAGTACCGAAAGTCAGCACGTGAATGGTGGAAATATGACCATGGCTGATTTTGAGCGATACCAAGCAGAAAGCGTTAAGCGCGCCAGCATGCCGCCAATAGCAAAGCACAGCCAGACCAAAACCAATCAGCCTCAGAAGGAAGCCGCATGAACAGTCAGCAACTGGAATACGTACGTCAGCAGCTCATTGTGGCGACCGCAGACCTCAGCGGGGCAACGAAAGGGCAGCTGGTAGCTTTCGCTGAGAACGCGCAATTCACCGCGACGGCTCGCAGCCGGGGGAGGAAGAAAATCACCGACCCGATCACCGGCCGTAAAGTTAACCCGGATGGCCCGCCGATGAGCGGAAGCCAGTCCCGCGCTAAGGGTTCATCAATCGCTCTCGTTCTGCCCGTTGAATATTCGACGGCAAGTTGGCGCCGGGCTCTGCTGTCGCTGGAAGAGCATCAGAAAGCGTGGCTGCTGTGGAACTACAGCGAGAACATCCGCTTTGAATATCAGGTCGCGATAACACAGTGGGCATGGGAGGAATTCCGTGGTCAACTCGGAGCTAAGAAAGTGGCAGGCAAGACGATGGAGCGGCTGAAGAAACTGATATGGCTGGCGGCGCAGGACGTGAAAGCAGAGCTGGCGGGTAAGTATGGATATCAGCATCAGGACCTTGCAGCCCTGTGTGGCGTTAAGCCTGATAACTGGTGCCATAACTACGCTGATTACTGGCGGGCTATGTGTGCCATTTTTAAGCGGCTTGATAGCGACTCTCTTCTCTGTGCTGTGAGAACACGATCACAACAAAAAGCGACTTTTTCGCAGCAGGGTCTTGCAAAAGTCAATTAAATGCGTCATATTTGAGTCTACTTTGATATGCTGCCTTAACTTTAAGTGGCGGCATGAAGATGATAGTCACATACCAGTTTGTAAAATTAGCCTCGGCATCCCGCCGGGGCTTTTTTATGCCTGCGATCCGGTCAGGGCTCTTGGGTAGAGACGTGCTGCACGACACGTCAAAGCCCTTCCGCGCAGAGCCCTGAACCAGATTGCTGGTCACAACAGGTAAGAGCATTGAGTCGATAATCGTGAAGAGTCGGCGCGCCTGGTTAGCCAGTGCTCTTTCCGTTGTGGTGAGAACAGGATCTGTAATGGGTACTCAGCCAAAAAGAACCTTCCTGTAGGGCGCTGAGCTAAGCGGCACGTAGCGGCCAACCACAACCCAATCCCTCTACCTTGGGACCATTACGGCTACCGCGCCGTCGCTTTTTACCCTTGGTATTTCTTCCCGCCTTGAGCGGGTTTTTTATTGAGCATGCCCAGGCCCTCGGGAATCATCCCCGACGCGCTTTGTTGATAAATCAGCCCGCAGGGTCTGGGCCTCTTTTCCCCTTTTACGCACAGCGCCATCCGTCATCAACGGAGGTGAGGTTATGACAAAAATGAGCACCATTTACAGCAGACTTTCATACGGCACCGGGACCGCACTGACGGGCTGCGGTGTCTCAGCAAAGGCGTATGCCGGGGCAGTTAAGGCAGAGGTATGGATTTTGGCCGACAAAATAGCGGGGATGACCCTGAGTGACTGGGCAATTATTGTCGGTATCGCCTGCACCATTACCACCTGTGGGGTGAACTGGTACTACCGGCGGAAAGAACGCGAGGATCGGCTCAATGGCTATGACACCAAAACTGAGGAATAGCGTTATCGCTGCCGTCGGCGGTGGCGCCATAGCCATTGCTTCTGCGCTCATTACAGGACCGACTGGTAACGATGGTCTTGAAGGTGTGCGGTACGATCCCTATCAGGATGTGGTAGGCGTCTGGACTGTCTGTTATGGCCACACTGGCAAAGACATCATGCTCGGCAAGAAGTACACCGAGGCTGAATGCCGTGCGCTTCTCAGTAAAGACCTGAACGCCGTCGCCCGCCAGATTAATCCATACATCCAGAAGCCGCTCCCCGAGACAATGCGCGGGGCTCTGTACTCGTTCGCCTATAACGTCGGCGCTGGCAATTTCCAGACCTCCACGCTGCTGCGCAAAATCAACCAGGGCGACCAGAAAGGTGCATGTGATCAGCTGCGCCGCTGGACCTACGCCAAGGGCAAACAGTGGAAAGGCCTGGTAACTCGCCGCGAGATTGAGCGCGAAGTTTGTTTGTGGGGGCAGAAATGAGCCGGTTAACCGCCATTATGAGCGCCATTGTGATCTGCCTGATAGTCAGTCTCGGATGGTTGGCTAGCCACTACCACGATAACGCGACCGAATTCAAAAGGCAGCGGGACAAAGCAACCGAGCAACTCAGCCTGGCGAAAGACACCATCGCTGACATGCAGACCCGCCAGCGAGACGTCGCGGCGCTCGATGCCAAATACACGAAGGAATTAGCCGATGCAAAAGCTGAAAATGATGCTCTGCAGCGCAAGCTTGATAATGGTGGTCGGGTGCTCGTCAAAGGCAAGTGTCCAGTGTCAGCCACAACCCAAACCGCCGGCGCCGCCAGCATGGGCGATGATGCCACCATCGAACTCTCTGCAGTTGCTGGACGAAACGTTCTCGGTATCCGATCCGGAATCGTCAGCGACCAAACGGCCTTGAGGGCGCTGCAGGAATACATCACCACGCAGTGCCTGAAATAACAGCCTCGCAATAGCGGGGCTTTTTAATGCGTATCGTACACGCAAACCATCGAGAGTCTTTCAGTCGTGAGCCTGAGGAACGCCGTTAAAGGTGGCGACCTCTCTCGGGCGGCGTTCCTGTACGACAGGCTCACACCTAAAGGAAAACAGCATGAAAGTTATCAAGTATTGGAAAGTTCAGCTTCTGAAACTTTCTCATTCTTCCGGCGCTCTCTGCGGCCGTAATCCAGACGATACCCTGTTATTTGAGGGGTATTCAAAAGACAAACCCAATATCAAGCTAGGAACCGGGCTCAGCATCGAACTATTTACGGCGCCTGACTCAGTGGAAACCTGTATCTTCCGAGACCACCTCATTGACGGCGTGTTATGCATCCCGGTGTATGAGAGAGATGAAGGTGACGATGAAACTGACGGGACTCAGGAAGAGCAGACTAAGCCACCCTCACGCGAGGCCATGATTGAATATATCAAGCAGGCCATTGGGGAAGGCTATCAGCCTAAAATCTGCCATGAGCTCATTCGCAATCCTGATCTGCTTTGGCAGTTGCATGACGAGGCGGTCGATTATGAATATCGCGCTTGTTGGCGCTGGTACCAAAACGGTCATGGTTTTCATGAGACTTTTAGCGTCCCTGAGAAAATCCACGATCACGCCTGCGTAAACTGTTTTGCCGATAAAGGCCCATGCCTTGGCGAGTGCCACGTATCCGACGTTAATAAGGCTCGCAGCTCCTCCTTCGAAGACGTAGTGAAGCCGGTAATCAAATGGCTTAACGAAAACGCCAACCCTCATACATCAGTGAGCATCGACGCGACCAGTGCTCATCTGCTTACTGGTGAAATCGGCATTCACACGGAAGAGTTCATTAAGGACTGATCGGGCATTACAGAGCCACTTCCAGAGGTGGCTCGATAATGTCACAACGAGGTGAGTCATATGCGCACTACTGGAATCCTAATGGCGGAAATTACGCTTCGCCCATACATGAAGCCGCTGCTCATCCTTTCAGTGCTTTTGCGCTGGGGCTGGCTCACTAAGAAGTGTATCCGGATTGGCCCTGTGATTGAGAAGAAGGCGTAATTATAAAGTTCTGCAAATGGTGCATTAAAAGCGCCATTGACAGAGTTTTATGTAAGTTTGTTGATGCATAAGTGTCGAAATTACCGAGAGAGTATCTTCTACACCCAGAGGATTGTTCTGCATGGCTGAAAATGACAATCGCAGACCATACCCTCCCGTCAACTTCACTGGCGAAAACTGGCTGCCATATACCCGGCTGATCCCTGCTACCGAAATAGGCGAATGGGTAAATCAGAACATCCTCACTGAAGGCGGCCGAATCCATAACCCTGACCATGCGCACTTGGTCGATGCTGATGTCGTGTTCATGTGGGCCTCTGGCTCATTCGCCAAAAGCGGCCGCATTGTGCTTGGTCAGTGCGAGCAGGTAATGATGCGAGCAGGAGGCTGGCAGAAGTCCCGCATGGAGCAGCAGATGCATGAATGGTTCGGTCGCATACCGAAGTTCATCATCACCCTGGCTGCTGACTACTGCGAGCAATGTAACGATCTGGAGTTCTGCGCACTGGTAGAGCATGAGCTTTATCACATCGCCCAGGCTACCGACGACTATGGCGCGCCGAAATTCAACAAAGAGACCGGTATGCCGGTGCTCAAACTTCGCGGCCATGACGTCGAGGAATTCGTCGGAGTGGTCCGGCGTTACGGCGCCAGCAAAGACGTGCAGGAAATGGTGGATGCGGCGAACAGGCCGGCGGAGGTTGCTCATATCGATGTTGCCAGGGCGTGTGGGACGTGCATGCTGAAGCTGGCGTGATTTTATACTGCTTTATACGGACGGTGGGTTATGGCTGCACTAAAACCAGAAGTGAGAGCCTTTATCGTTCAAGAGCTCGCTTGCTTTGATACGCCATCCCAAATCGTCGAGTCCGTACAAAAAGAATTCAAGGTTCAGGTGACGCGCCAGCAGGTGGCATCGCATGACCCGACAAAGGTGGCAGGGAAAGGTCTGGCTCAAAAATGGGTCGACCTTTTTAACCTTACCCGCGACCGCTTCCTCAACGAAATTTCCGACATCCCGATCGCCAACAAAGCCTATCGCCTTCGCGTCCTGCAGCGAATGTCTACGACTGCCGAAGGTATGAAAAATCTCGGTATGACGGCCCAACTACTGGAGCAGGCAGCAAAAGAGGTTGGCGATGCCTACAGCAACAAGCAAAAGGTGGAGCTAACCGGCAAAGACGGCGGCCCGCTGAATCAGGTGACGTACACCGCTGAAGACTATGCGAAGGCCCAGCAGAAGCTGGAGGGAAGGTTAGAAGGGCTGGACTGATATGAGCGGAATTATCGAATGGGATGACCTGTCATTCCCGGAGCGCGTGATCATCCGTTCAAAGTCCACGAAGTCATTCCTGAACTTCACCCGGATATGGTTCGAGCTGATTCAGGGCGATCGGCTGCTGGTTAACTGGCATCACCGCCTGATGGCTTCGAAAATTGATGATCTGCTTGCCGGGCGCCTTGTCCCGCGAAACCTGATTATCAACATCCCGCCCGGCGGTACAAAAACAGAGTTCTTCTCCATCCACTTCCCGGCGTATGTCAACGCCCTGGTGCAGGAGAAGCGGCTTAAACGCTTTCGCAACCTGAATATCTCTTTTGCTGACACGCTGGTAAAGCGTAACAGCCGGCGCACCCGTGACATTATCGCCAGCCGTGAATATCAGGAGTTCTGGCCCTGCTCGTTTGGTGTCAACCAGGCAGAAGAGTGGGAGATAAAGGACGAGCGAGGGCGCTCTATAGGCCAGACGGTATCGCGCTCAAGCAACGGGCAGATCACCGGTGGTCGTGGTGGCTACTACGGACCAGAGTTTTCCGGCATGGTGATGCTGGACGACTATAACAAGCCGGTGGACATGCTCAGCGAGTCCCGACGCAAAAGCGCGAATACGCTGCTGGTAAACACCATCCGCTCACGTCGCGGCGATAAGTCGAAAGAGCACCCGACTCCGTTTGTGAGCATTCAGCAGCGCCTGCACACCGACGACGCAACAGGCTTCATGCTTTCCGGCGGAATGGGCGTGCCGTTTCACCATGTAGCCATACCGGCCATGATCGACGAGAAGTACATCCAGTCGCTCGATGAGCCATGGCGTTCGCTTTGCTGGGAAACGGTCAAAGATACCGACTCTGTGGTCGTTGGTGGCGTTCGCTACTGGTCCTACTGGCCGCAGATGGAAGACGTTAACGACCTCCTGCAGCTGTGGGAAAAGGATCGCTATACCTTCCTGTCGCAATACCAGCAAAACCCGATGGCGCTGACTGGCGGGATCATCGATACCAGCTGGTTCAGAACGTACACCACGCTGCCGAAACTTACTCACCGCGCCGTGTACGTCGATACGAACAGCGGGAAGGTAGAGGACTGGCTGGATTACACCGTGTTTACGCTGGCTGGCATGGGCGTGGACGGGAATCTGTACATCATCGATGTCGTTCGCGGACGGTGGGACCCGGAAGACCTACTGAAGAAAGCAGAAGAGGTCTGGGAAAAGTGGCGCCTCTCTGGCTCCATGCGGGTTATGCCGCTGCGTCATATGGCCATTGAAGAGAAGCAGGCCGGACAGGGCCTCATCACCACTCTGAAAAAACGTAGCCAGACTCCCGGACAGCTCGCCATCCCGGTGAGGGAAATCCCGCGCGGCACCGGGCAGAACAAGCTCGTTCGCTGCCTTAACGTCATCCCCCAAATCAAAACCGGGAAAGTGTTTGTCCCCGCCACGCACACCGACGACGGACAGAAGCTTTCCAGCATCTTCTACGAGGACGGCACGATCGCAGGCTCAACGGAGTGGGTGCTGACGGCGATGACGGAATGCGCTGCTTTCTCCGCTGATGACAGTCACGACAACGACGACATCCTTGATACCTGGATGGACGCAATCGACGACAACCTGATTTCCGGCCCGCAGCCGATGGTTATCGACCCGAATCAACTCAGGAGAATTTAAGTGTGGTGGTTTAAAAAGAAAGAAGTCGCCGCGCCTGAGCCGGCAAAAGAACCTGAAGCACCGAAGGTCGGGATCAGGCCCGAGGCCGTGGCCGAAGTCCGCGCATTACCGAAAAGAGAGTTTCAGCGCTACGAGCCGCCGAAAGGGGTGATCCCCGAGGCTATCAAAAGCGCCATTCTGGCAATGGACTCCACGCCTTACGACGATCTCAATGCTGCGTATGGCGGTTACGGCTACGGCGACTTTGATAGCTTTCCCGGCTACCCGTATCTGGCCACGCTGGCGCAGAAGCCTGAATATCGCAAGATGGTAGGCACCATCGCGGAGGAAATGACCCGCAAATGGATAAAGCTCAAAACTGTCGGCAATGAAGACAAGGCGGATCGGGTAAAGCAACTCGAAGAGGCCATGAAGCGGTTTAAGGTGCGCGAGCGCTTTAAAGAAGCCGCAGAGCATGACGGCTACTTTGGCGGCGGCCAGATTTATATCGACGTTCGTTCGCCGCGGGGAATCTCCGCATGGATGGATGACAACGAGCTGCAATCGAAGCTCTTCATGAGCGACAAGAAGATCACGAAAGGCAGCCTGCAGGGGTTCAGGGTCATTGAGCCCATCTGGACCTATCCGGGGATTTATAACTCCGACAACCCGCTGAGCCCGGATTTCTACAAGCCGACGCAGTGGTTTGTCATGGGGCGGACCGTACATGCAAGCCGGATGATTGATTTCGTCTCGCGGCAGGTGCCTGATCTGCTGAAAGCATCGTATAACTTCCGCGGCCTGTCTCTCTCGCAGATTGCCGAGCCATACGTCAATAACTGGCTTCGCACCCGCGACAGCGTCAGCGACATGATTCACTCGTTCTCTGTTCCGGTAATCGGAACAAATATGAGCACGATTCTGCAGGGCGGGGTGGCAGATGGCCTTCTGGCAAGGCTTGATGTCTTCAACCGATGCCGTGATAACCGTGGCGCATTCGCAAAAGACAACAACCCTACCCAGCCAGAAACGGTTGAGTTCGTTAACGCCCCGCTTAACGGTCTGGATGCCCTGCAGGCACAGTCGCAGGAGCACATGTCTGCGGTTTCGAGCATCCCGCTCGTCAAGCTGCTTGGCATTACTCCAAATGGCCTTAACGCAACGTCTGACGGCGAAATCCGCGTTTTCTACGACTACATTCACGCCCTGCAGCAGTCTGTTTTTAAAGACAACCTGAAGCGTGTGATGGACATCATTCAGCTCTCTGAGTTCGGGGACATTGACGACGGCATAACCTTCGACTTTGAGCCGCTGTACGAAATGAGCGCTAAAGAGCGGGCGGAAATTCGCAAAGTAGATGCGGATACGGACGCTGTCTATGTGGCCGCCAGCGTGCTCTCTGGCAACGAAGTCCGTGAAAAAATTGCCGGTGACCCGGATTCGCCCTATCACTCTCTGGACCTGAATGATGACCTCGAAATCGAAGACGACTACGACGAAGAGGAAGAAGCAGCCCCTGACGATAAGGGCGGTTCATCCTAACGCTGGCGTTGAAGCATGGTACCGCCGACAGCTTGATAAGCAGGTGCAGGAAATGCAGGCGTCTGTTGTCTACTGGCTGTCGGCAAACTATCGGGCCAGCGGCGCGGCTGTTGCCATGGATGCATCGCCTGCAGTGATGATGCGGAATGCCATGCATAAACTGGCTAAGCGCTGGACGCGGCGGTTTGATGACATGGCGCAAAATCTGGCCGACAGGTTCGCTAACGACGCCATGAAAAACGCGGATGCTTCACTGGCCACAGCCTTCAAAGATGCGGGGTTTACTGTCGAGTTCAAGATGACCTCGCAGATGAATAACGCTCTTCAGGCGACCATCGCCGAGAATGTCGGCCTTATCCGATCCATCCCCGAGAAGTATTTCACCGAGGTGGAAGGGCTGGTTATGCGGTCGGTAGCGCGTGGGCGCGACCTGTCCTATCTCACCGATGAACTCCAGAAGCGATACGGGATTACCCGGCGCCGTGCGGCGTTCATTGCCCGAGATCAGAACAACAAGGCTACCTCAGTCGTTCAGTCTGCGCGACAGCAGGCGCTCGGCATTACCCAGGGAATATGGAAGCACTCCCATGCAGGTAAGAAGCCTCGCCAGTCCCATGTGAAAGCTAATGGCAAGCTGTTCGATCTCTCAGAAGGGATGCTCATCGATGGCGAGCACATCATGCCAGGCGAGTTACCAAATTGTCGTTGCACCTGGGAGGCTGTCATTCCAGGGCTTTCAAAACAGGATTGAGCAATGAACCCCACAGAGTGCTTAGCTTTCGATCGCGCCTCTGTGCGCACCATCGACGCAAATGGCCGCCTTCAGATTTCACGAACGAATATCAGCAAGGCAAACGTCAATGCCTACTACGGGCGAGAAATACCAAGAAGCGAAGAGCTTGGACTCGAACCCAACAAACTTTACCGGCTTTGGCGCCACCCGGACGAGCTCCGGAAAGCAGCCAAAACCTTCAATAACATCCCCGTGCTCAGCAAGCACATCCCCGATTTTCCCACCGACCCGCCCAATGAATTTCGTGTTGGCGTGACGCACTCCAATGCGGAGTTTGACGGCACGTATCTCACGGTTGGTATGTCGATCTGGGATAACAGCGCGATTGCTGGAATTGAGAGCGGAGAGCAGCGAGAGCTATCTGCATCGTACAAGTACGTCGCAGACATGACCCCGGGTGTTACCCCTGACGGCGAGCCTTATGACGGCGTTATGCGTGACATTTTCGGAAACCACGAAGCGCTGGTCCCTGACGGCCGCGCAGGGCCAGATGTACTGGTCGCAGATTCATTACCACCGGAGCTTAATCACATGCGTAAACATAAGGTAGCGGCGATCCGCGCCACCCTTAAGCCACTTCTGGCGCAGGATGCAGATCTGGAGGCAGAAGTCCGCAAAGCTCTTCTGGCTCTTGATGAGGCCGAAAAGGAAGACGAAAAAGAAAACAAAACCGCCGACGACGAAGACGACGACGAGAAGGACAAGAAAAAAACGGCGGATGATGAGGACGACGAGGAAGACAAGGACAAGAAGAAAACCGCCGAAGATGAAGACGATGAAGAAGACGACAAAGTCTCCAAAACGGCGATGGACTCTGCGATTCGTCTGGCAGCCGACAGCGCAACTAAAAAGGCTGCGGAAAACTTCCGGAAAATCCGTGAAGCCGAGCAGGTCGTCCGCCCGCTGATCGGCGACGTCGTTGCCATGGACTCAGCTGAAGATGTCTATCGCACTGCACTTGAACAGAGCGGTGTGGATATCTCCGGCGTTCACCCGTCCGCTTATCCGGCGATGGTCAAAATGGCGATCAGCCAGAAAGAAAATTCACGCCCTGTCATTGCGCAGGATTCCGCTTCCGTCAGTGAGTTCGAAAAAGCATTCCCGACCGCTGGCAAACTGAAACGAGGTTAACATGGCAGGTTTTCAGACACGAATTAACCAGTATCCGGCCCCCGGCGTCGAAGGGGCCTTTGCTGGCACCAACCCTCATGCGACCTATCAGGCCGGCGAGGGCGCTCTGGTTGCTGGCGAGGACGGCCTGACTGTCGGCCGCTTTGCCTGGGACGTTGACGGTGTGGCTTCCAATGCCGGTAGCGGTGTTCCGTCTGGCTTTGTCCATCGTGACGGTCAGGCGTCGATCACCATCTGGCTGGGTCAGGCATCCATGCTTATCCAGCCCGGCCGCGAAATCACCCTGATGGTTGCCGGTGACTTCTGGGCCAAAACGTCAACAGCTGCCACCCGCGGGCAGAAGGTTTTTGCATCCCTGACTACCGGGGAGGTGCAAGTCGCCGCAGCCGGCGCAACCGTGGCCGGTTTTATCGAGACCGCATTCTATGCCGCAAGCGATTGTGACGCTGGCGAGCTGGTCAAAATCAGCACCTGGAGCAAGTAATGAACGAATTTCAGCGACACTACGCCGCAGCCAGCGGGAAATATGGCATTGTGCTGCCCGGCGCGAAGGGCTACCTGAAGCCGGAGTTTGCGGAGAATTTCGCGCTGGCGATGGATGCCCAGCCGCAAATGGTTACTGCGAATAACGCCGGTATCCCGGCCTACTTCACGAACTACGTCGATCCAGAACTTATCCGCGTTCTCGTAACGCCGATGAAGGCCGCAGAGATTATCGGTGAAGTGAAAAAAGGCGACTGGACGACGCTGACCTCGCAGTTCCCGATCGTCGAGTCGACTGGTGAAACCAGCGCTTACGGCGACTTCAACAACAACGGCATGACGTCCGCCAACGTCAACTGGGTACCGCGCCAGTCGTTCCATTATCAGACTCACACCCGCTGGGGTGAGCGCGAGCTGGACATGTATGGCGCCGGGCGTATCGGCTATGCCGCCGAGCTCAACGTGGCCTCTGCGCTTGTGCTGAACAAGTTCCAGAACAAGTCCTACTTCTACGGCATCGCCGGGCTGGAAAACTACGGTCTGCTCAACGATCCGTCTCTGAGCGCTTCGGTTACTCCGGCGGCGACTGGTTCCGGCGGTGGCGTTACCTGGGCAACGAAAGACGGGCAGGCTGTATATGACGACATTTCCGGTCGCCTCTATAAGCAGCTGGTCTCTCAGACCAAAGGCCTCGTAGAGCGTACCGATCGCATGGTGCTCGGCATGTCGCCGGAAATGGAAGTCAACCTGACCAAGACGAACCAGTACAACGTGAACGTCACCGATCAGCTGAAGAAAAACTTCCCGAACATGCGTATCGAAACCGCTGTTGAATACAGCACCGACGCAGGCGAGCTTGTGCAGCTGATTGTTGAGCGTCTGGGTGAGCAGGACACCGCTTACGCAGCGTTCACCGAGAAGATGCGCGCACACGCTGTCGTGGTGGAAGAGTCTTCCTGGCGGCAGAAAAAATCCGGTGGCACCTGGGGTGCAATCATTCGTCAACCGCTGGGCATTGCCAGCATGATCGGGGTGTAACATGGCCGAAACAGTAACTGTAGGATGCAAACTGCCGAACGGCCTGATCCTGGAGCAGGGCGGCTACAAAGTGGAGCTTAACGGCTCCAACTCCTCTCTCGTTTTCGGCGGCTATGGCCTGACCGAAAACGTGGACAAGGAAGCCTTTGAGGCGTGGCTGGCAGTACATGCTGATCAGCCCTACGTTCGCAAAGAGCTGGTGTTTGCCCAGGCGAAAACCAGCAGCGCCCAGGCGAAAGCGAATGAAAACGCTTCGGAGAAAACCGGTCTGGAAGGTCTGGATCAGAACAACCCGGCCCCGGGCGTTGAGAAGGCGGACAAAAAATAATGGCGATCGTTGTCTTTGATGTTGCCGCATTTCGTGAGCGTTATCCGGAGTTCGATGCCGTAAGTGAAACGCTGCTTAATGCGTACTTCACGGAGGCAACGATTTACCTGAATAACACGGACAGCAGCCTGGTTGCGGATGTTGCTGTCCGCGCCGTCTTCTTGAATATGCTGGTTGCTCACATCGCGGCTTTGAATTCAGGCGTAAACGGCGAGAAGGCTTCTGGTCTGGTAGGTCGGGTGGCAAGCGCATCGGAGGGGTCTGTATCGGTTTCGACTGATGCGGGGCCTTCCAGCGCGTCATCGTGGTGGTATCTACAGACGCCATACGGTGCAGCTTACTGGCAAGCTACAGCCCCTTATCGCACTGTGCGATATGTCCCTGGGTCCTCTCCTTCGATGTACCCTGGCCATTATAACCGCCGCTCTTTCATCCGGAGGTAGCTATGGATGGAATGTCAGGCGGAGATAAGCTGATGGAGCACCTGCAGTCGATCGCAAAGGGGCTGTCCTCTGGCGATGATTTGAAGGTTGGTTTCCTTGAAGGGTCCAAATACCCCGACGGGACGCCGGTAGCACTTGTGGCAGCCACCAACGAATTTGGCGGCACTGTAAAAATCCCGGCGCATACCAGGGATTTGAACTTTTACGTTCGCCGTGACGGCGTTTCTCGCTTCGCTAAGCCATCAAAGGCCAATTTCGCGCAGTCAGTAATGATACCCGAGCATATCGTTACGATCCCATCCCGACCGTACTTCAGGAAGACCATTTCTGAACATGGTCCGGAGTGGGGCGGAGAGCTCGGGAAACTCATGAAGGCAAACGATTTTGACGCCCGCAAAAGCCTGGCGCTGATGGGTGAGCGGATCAAGGGGCAGATTCAGTCGTCAATCATCGCCTTTTCTGAGCCGCCGAACGCAAAAAGCACGGTCGACAAAAAAGGGTTTAATGACCCGTTAATCGACTCGGGCCACATGCTGAACTCGGTCGACTACGAGGTGAAAGAGTGAATCTTCATTCCATAGTGCGAAACGCCATTAGCGCGGTTAATCCTCGCGTCGAGGCGCAGATTTACCGCTCGATCGGACCAATCAAAAACCCGGATTACTCGACCTCTCCTGGCTTCGCGCCGCCGGTAACGATGATGGTGCAAAAGCAGGCGCTGAGTCAGGCTGATATCAGGCACATGGATAACATGAATATCCAGGGTGTGCTGGTCAGTATCTGGACGGATGGCAACTGGTGCGGGATTAACAGGGATCGGCAGCAGGGCGGCGATAAGTTCGTTATCGGCAATGAAACGTGGCTGGTCGTGGATGTGCCTGAAATCTGGCCGGACTGGACGAGGGTTATCGCATGTCAACAATTGACGTAGGCCTGCAGGTCACTGAAAGCGATCTGTTTAAGGCGACTGGCGATTTCCTTTCTGTCCTCTTCCCGGATTCAGAGATCACGCAGACTCAGCAAAATCAGACCCCCATGCCGAAAGGCGGTTTCATCACTATGACGCCGCTTTTTCTGACGGACCTCTCAACCAGTGCTGTCAATTACGAGTATGACGGCGTTAGCGATTACGGGCGGGCAGAACTTTGCCGAGTTGATGAATGGCAATGTCAGCTCGATTTCTACGGAGATCAGGCGCAAAACAATGCCACCATCTTCTCGCGCATCGCCCGCTCCGAATTCGCATGTACCTGGTTCAGGGAAAACGCGAATGTCCTGGTACCGCTTTATTCCGGCCCCCCGCGGCAAACATCGATGATCAACGGCGAGAAACAGTGGGAATCCCGCTGGACGCTTGAATTCCATGCAAACCCGCTGATTGTCGTCAGCGTTCCTCAGCAGTTTATGACAGGCGCAGATGTGATATCGCAGCCGGTCGACGTGAGATTTCCTCCGGAGAAATAATAAATGGCAATTTCGCTATCAAAAATCGCCCAGATGCTTCCCGGCGTACTGAAGGCGACAGGGACGGCTATTGATCTCAATGGCCTGTTCCTGACCGACAGCGCATACGCGCCGGTTGGTGCAGTACCCTCATTTTCCAGTGCGGATGAGGTAAAGGCGTACTTCGGCAGCGCGTCGATTGAGTACACCGCCGCGGTGCTGTATTTCGCCGCATTCACCGGTAAAACACAGATGCCTGGCAAGCTGTATTTTAGCCGATTCAATACCGCAGCAGTGGCGGCATTCCTTCGTTCCGGATCGCACGCCGCGACCACGCTGGCACAGCTCAAGTTGCTTTCGGGTACGCTGACTCTGACCGTTGACGGCACGGAGGAGACTTCTGCGGCTATCAACCTCAGCGGCGCCACCAGTTTTGATAACGCGGCAGAGCTGATTGAAACCGGTATTGGTTCCTCGGTTGTAGTGACCTGGGATAGCGTGCTGAAGAAATTCATCATCACCTCTGCCACCACAGGCGTGGATAGCACCATTACCTTTGCCGATGAAGGTACGCTGGCCACAGGTCTTAAACTGACCGAAGCGACCGGCGCGGTGATATCCCAGGGTGCGGTGCCGGCAGTGGTTGACGATATCTTTACTGCCATTCTGGCCAAAGAGCAGGACTGGGTAACATTCTCCACGACGTTCGCTGTCACCAAAGACCAGGCTAATGCGTTTGCTCTCTGGACAAACAGCCAGAACCACCGCTTTTCCTATGTCCCATGGGACGCATCAGGAACGGCAATCGTGGCGGGCAGCTCGAATGCACTGGTGTACGACATCATCAACACCTACGCCTATAACGACATCTGCCCGGTGTATGGTTATCCGAACCACGCAGCAAACGCTATGGGGTTTGTGGCTGCGCTGAACTTCACGCAGGCCAATGGGCGCTGTTCTCTGAATGGTCGTCAGGTGTCCGGCCTGCTGCCGATGATCAGCAACGATACTGATTACGAGGCGGCTAAGGCCAACGGCTATAACTTCTACGGCAACTATGCCTCGAATGCGGTCGAAACCAACCAGTGGGCGCCTGGCTCTATTACCGGTGATTATGCGTGGCTTGACGCCTGGGCTGGTCAGGTATGGGTAAATGCTCAGCTTCAGGCGGCTCTCGTTGCGCTGTTCCAGCAGGCGAGCAATCTGCCTTACGCAGCAGCCGGGAAAGCTCGTATTGAGTCGTGCATGAAGCCGACCATTGAGCAATTCAGGGCGTGGGGTGGCATGACGGCGGGCACCGATCTTGACCAGTCGCAGATCGACCAGATTAACGCCATCGCTGGCGTCGATGTTACGGATTCGCTTATGGCTGAAGGGTATTACGTCTACATCGGCCCGTTCACCGCGGCAATGCGCGCCGCGCGTACCAAGCCAACGGTTTACTTCTGGTACACCGACGGCGGGATCATCCAGGGTATCACCGTTAACAGCGTGGAGGTGCAGTAATGTCCGGTCAAAATATTACGTCGGCAGACGCGATCATTGAGCTGGTAATCGCTGAGCTCTACCCGTCAGGGTTTAACCTGGAGCAGTTCGAAGCGCAGAACATCTTCGAAATGGGTGATACTGACACGGCAGAGTACCAGCGTACTGCTGACGGGAAACTGCTGGGCGGTTTTGTTTATGGTGATCTTCCGTGGACTTTCCATCTGGCGGCATCATCCCCGTCGATTAAGTACATCGACAACTGGCAAACCACTCAGATGACCACGCGGTCTGTGCTGCGTGTCAATGGGACGGTGATCCTGCCATCGCTGGGCAAAAAGTACATCATGACCAACGGCATCTTGCAGCGCGCACGCCGCATGCCGTCTGCCGGCCGTGTTCTTCAGCCGGTAACTGGACTTATCCAGTGGGAAACTGTCACCCCGGCAGACTACTCAGCGTAAAAAAATCAGCCCGGCTAAGTCCGGGCTTTTTTATACCCGCAATACCCCGCGCTTCACACGCGCACATCACAACACAGAACCTTTCAGGATGACCCTTGAGGATACCGGTTTGGCTATCGGTGCCTTTCTGTGGGCCGGATTCCTGTGTGACAAGGTTCATCACTAAAAGGTAATACCGATATGTCTAATATCATCCCGATGAATTACGATGACCGTTCATTTCCTTTTACGGCTGACTGCTGGTTCAATGCCACGGTTGCCGCAAAGCATCACGGCAAGCTACCAAAGGACTGGCTAAAGACTGAGGCGACAAAAATTTATATCGCCGAATTGGCTGAGGAGCTTGGAATTGCTGGCTCCGGCGTAAAAGAGGATTTTTCTCCCCTTTTAGTCAGAGTGGAGAAAGGGCGAAACGGCGGGACCTGGCTTCATCCGGAGTTGGCGGTGGAATTCGCCCGCTGGTTGTCAGTGAAATTTGCCCGCGCCTGTGATCGTCATATTAAAAATCTGCTACTGAGTAAAAACTTCCAGCTCACCGAAGATCAGATTGTCGGCCTGATGGTATGCCAGCAACCAACGTCCTGGGAGAAGCGCTTTAAAGACCCGTTCTACCAGGCGCTGTCGAAAATGTCCGGCCTTCCTTACTTTGGTCATGTCGGTGGTTGCCCGGCGCTGTTCGGTCAGATCACCGCTCGATGGGTGTACGGTGTCGCACTTCCCGATTATGTCTATCAGGCAGCCAAACAAGCCGCCGGGGACAGCAAGGAGAAGATTCACCAACATCTTAAGCCTGATGCCCTGGAGAAGGTCGAGCAGCAACTGATCGCCGTTACCAACATTGCCAGCTGCAGCATTGACCAGAAGGACTTCGAAGCCCGCTGCATGGCTGCGTTCCCCGTTAAGGGGCAAATGAAGTTGCTGTATGCGGCGGCGTGACCATGAATAACCGAATCGTTGAATGCGCCTCCAGAGCGGGGCGCGACTTCTCGGAGTTCATGAAGGGCGAGAAAAACATGATGGAGGCACTGCGTTCTGCTGAAGAGTTCACCGAGCAGTTACGCATTCACGGCTGCGTTAATCACCACTTCGTCAATTTCATGATGATGAAGGCGATCATGAAGGTATTTGACGACTTGCGCCGAGAGGAGTTGCGGGAAGAACGACGACGCAAACGTGAAGAGAAGAAGAAATGAGCCCGCCACGGTGGGCTTTTTTATTGCCAGATCACTCATTCAGGAAACAAAAATGGCTCGTAAAAGCATCGTATTCACGGTTGAAGCGAATAACCGTGACAAGGGTAAGCAGTTCAAAATCACCGAAATGCCTGCGAGACAGGCCGAAGAGTGGGCGATCCGCCTGGCGTGCGCCGTGATTGGCGCCGGCGTTACCGTTCCCGACAATATGATGATGGCCATCGGTGCTGCGGTGGCGCCGGCCCCAGCCGAGGATAACGCAGAAGCTCGCGAGCTGTACGAAAGCGTGATGGCCAGCGGCATGGCAGGTCTCGCTCAGTGGGGTATCACATCACTGGCTAAAGTTCCGTTCGCACAGTCCAAGCCTCTGCTTGATGAGTTGCTTGGCTGCGTGAAATTCCTCGGGGGTAACGGTATCGAGACAGCGCTTGTTGACGAAGGTCAGATCGAAGAAATCAGCACCTGGTCTCGCCTGAAAATCGAAGCCTTCAAACTCCATATCGCTTTTGTAGCAGCCACCGCAAGTTAGAAATCCCCTTATCCGTCCCGGAAGATTCAGATCGCGGCTTTATACAGTA
>OIEJ01000259.1_pt1 | contig 25249 bp, 26 predicted proteins | sample 1581791 | NCBI WGS metagenome assembly OIEJ01 (sample SAMN03281019, study PRJEB24777) | human gut metagenome | isolation source: fecal sample PR141 from 1 month old male Chinese infant, vaginal delivered... | place: Singapore | collected 2005-11-08 | reverse complement strand
AGTAGATCCAATTTTTAATCTACCAATTCGCTCTTGAGGTAGGCATCGACCATGCGCTCTGTTGCGACGACAGAATCCAAGTGGGTCCGCTCATATGAGTGGCTAGATTCGATCCCTGCTCCGAGAAGAGCGTGTTTCACTTCTGCTCCTGCACTCATGGCTGCAGAGGCATCTGAGCCATAGAAAGGATAGATATCCAACTTATAAGGGATTTCTTGGGCTTTTGCCAAGGCTACCAAATGCTGACGGAATTCGTAGTGATAAGGTCCAGAAGCGTCTTTGACACAGATGGATACCGTGTATTCATCCGTCGCTTGGTCATCTCCCATAGCCCCCATATCCACTGCCAAGTACTCTACTACTTCAGACGGGATACTAGAGTTAGCACCATGCCCCACTTCTTCAAAGACTGAAAAGGCAAAGATCGTCGTTACTGGCAATTGGATCTGTTCTTCCTTGTAGACGCGCAAAAGATTCAACAGAATCGCCGCACTCACCTTGTCATCTAAGTGACGAGATTTGATAAAGCCGGTATCTGTCACAATGGTCCGTGGATCAAAGCTGACAAAATCACCTACTTCAATGCCAAGGGCACGGGTTTCTTTCTCAGTGGTTACTTTTTCATCCAGACGGACTTCCATATTGTCCTGGGTCCGCTCGACAGTCCCCGCATCCTTGTAGACGTGGCAAGAAGTCTGATGGACCAAAATTGTCCCCGAATGGGTCTTTCCTGTATTGGCCACATGGACTGTACAATTTTCCCCTTCAATCATATTCCAAGGGAAACCACCGATACGGTCTAGCTTGAGACGGCCATCTGCTTTCACCGCGCGGACAATAGCCCCCAAGGTATCCACATGGGCTGTAACGTAGCGTTGCTTGTCTGTGATCACACCAGGCACGGTCACATTTACCCCACCCTTAGCAGTCCGAGTTACTTCATACCCAAAGCCTTCAATGGTTTTGACCAAATAGTCTGCGATCTCACGTGTAAAACCGGTCGGTGAAGGAATGGCTGTCAATTCCTGCAAATAAGTCACTGTCTGATTCATAATGCCTCCAAATGTGTTTTTCTTTATTCTAGCATGAAATAGGTGGAATAGCTAGAGGAGAGATTATAGGTTGGAGTTTTTCAACTCTTCCCGCACTTGCATTAAGAGAAGGCCTAGCTTGTTCTTTCCAGAGCCATCTCCCCCATCAGCCCAGTAGTCGTCATTTCGTGTATGTTCGATGAGGATGGCATCTCCTGTCGCGAGCAATTCTTTAGCGATTTCGGGATTTTGGCTAAATTTCATCCGAAGGGCCTGAAGCATCACCTCATCTTTGACCTCTTCCCAATCTGGTCTCAAAGGATTTTGACGATCGCGTCCCTCTATGGCAGCATCCATTGGAGATGCTATCTGACGAATTTTCTCTTGAATTTGGGGCACTAATACAGTATTTGATGACAAAATGCTGGCTTTATCTTCTGCTTGTTTATCCCCTACAAGTTTAGCTGCAGCCAATTCAATCTCTTTGCGACTTTGTTTAACAGTCGAGTGTTGACCAACAGTATATCCCATCATGAGAATAAAGCTAGTTGCAGCCACTGCTCCAACACTAATTAAGGCTTTAATTTTGACTATATTTAACATCTTAGACCTTCTTTCTAAAAAACTAGGTCAAGCATACCAGATAAAGCTTGGAGCTTTTATCACAAGAAAAAGACTCCGAAGAGTCTTCGCATTACTTATGCAATTCTTTATTACTCAATGTATGAAAAATCCCCCACAGAAGAATATTTACAATGATAAACAGCAATATTTCCACTAAATTAAAGTCTATCAAATTCCGTGACCGCATTGCCACCATAGCTTGGGAGTAGGGATAGATTAAAGATAATTTATCTGATACAAAAATCATCATAAATCCTACGAAAGTACCAATAGCACCAATTCCCACAGATTTACTGAAAACACGAGTTTTAGCTGTCACAAAGAACTGCACTGCCATCATACTAATTGTTCCAAAAATCCCCAATAAATCCCACTTGAGGTAGGTGAACAAATTAGAAATTTCTAAATGAGCTAGGTGAGCACTTACATAAAAAATACCGAACAAGAACAACTGTAAAACAGCAATAAACAAGATAATTACTATTTCTTTTGCCAACAATAATTTCCCAAGACTGACATTATTAGCTCTAAGAAATTCAATATTTTTTCTATCAAACTCTTTTCCTAACATCATGGCTACATAAAGGCTGACCAAAATCGGAAAGAAAAGCTGGCTATAATAGAAGGTCAATTGTCCCCATAAAACAGGCACCTTTTCACTTTCTGCAACCATAGAATAAGCTGAACCAAAGTAAATCCCAAGACCAATCAGGCTACAAAAAGCTAAGAACCAAATACCAATCATCAACATGGAAAATTTTTTGGTTTTCCGCCATTCTACTGATAGATAAGACATCATAGCTTGCCTCCTTTCTTTTCAACCAGATAGAGAGATAAGAAGAGATAGATTAGGGCTATTGGCAAATATGTAAAGAGTTTAAATCCTAGGTTTGTCACCAAAACATAACTCACTTGACTGGCGACTTGCTGGTAATCCACCAGAGACAGATATCCTATACCACCAAAAGGGAAAATCAGCTGTAAAAAAACTGGAGCATGACCAAATCCAATTCCAAGAAATCCTCCGAAAATCCCTAATGCCAGTATAAGTGCCTGCTTTTTCAGTAAAAACTGCAAAGTCAAAAACAGACAGGTCAAGACAAAAGAGGCTAGCAAGAAAATGACGATTTGCCAGAGGATTAGGCTAACAGGCATTTCTAGACCAGATAAGATTGCAATCAACTGGACTACTACTCCCTCCAAAAAAGCGAGAAAGGTCAAAACGAACATAGTCAGGCCAAGCTTACTCAGAAAGATATGACGTACATTTTCACCATTTGCCAAAAGCAGTTTAAAAGTGTTGCCCTCCTTCTCGTTCTTGACAATCCGCGATACAAAGAGAGCAACCACAATTGGGAGAATCAGGCCATTTACTTCTTTTATCATATAGAAAATTAGATTAATCTGGTGCATGTCTGGATTACTTAGGTAGCGTGTAGCGGCTGCAATTGCCCAAGCAAAACCGACTCCCATAACTAGTATGCTAATGAGGAAGGATTTGGTTCGTTTTGCCTTGAGCAATTCAATAGACAAATTATTCAACATAAGACTCACTCCTTGGTTAAGTTAAGGAAGATAGATTCCAAGGTTTCTTGTTCTTGCTTCACTTCATAAATTGGAACTTTCTCGACTATTAAATCTCGTAACAAACTAGAAATCTGCTGATCGGCAAGGTTAGTCAGCTTAAGTTTATCCTCTTGTATCTCTAACATCTTGCACGGATAACCAAATAACACTTTGCTAATGACTTCACGTCGATCTCTAAAATCCCCACGCACTTCCAGCCATTTATTGGACTGAATTTTACGAATTTCTCCCTCGTAAACCAGTTGACCATGATTGATAATCCCCACACGGTCAGCGATATGCTCAACTTCAGAAAGGATATGGGTAGAGATGAAGACAGTAATGCCCTGTTCTTTTGCCAACTTGATAATCAGTTCCCGAATTTCATGAATCCCTGCTGGGTCTAGCCCGTTTGTTGGCTCATCCAGTATCAACAAACGTGGTTTCTTGACTAAGGCAAAGGCTAAAGCCAAACGCTGTTTCATACCCAGAGAATAATCTTTAACCAATTTTTTCTTGTTTTTAGGTTGATCTAACCCCACAATTTTCAAGGTTTCCTGAATATTTTTCTTATCAAATCCAAGGATTTTTTGGAAGACCAAGAGATTTTCATAGCCTGTCAAATTAGGATAATAAGACGGTTCTTCAATCATAGAGCCAATCTGATTAAGATACTGTTTGTCCGTATCTATGGGTTGACCGAACACTTCAATCTCCCCAGCTGTACGAGAAATCAAAGACAAAATCATCTTCATGGTGGTTGTTTTCCCAGCTCCATTTGGACCTAGAAAACCATAAATCTCACCTTGTTGAACTGATAAGGAACTAAGGTTAACTACCTGAGTGTCCTTAAATACCTTTTGTAAGTTTTTTATCTGTAAAACATTACTAATCATTATGAACTTCCTCCTCAACTAGATTCATTTGTTGTTTAGCCATTTGGAAATACCTCACTGATTAAAATTTATTTGAGAAGTATCTCTATCTAGGTTATGTCTTTATTATAGACATGCTAGATTAATTTTAAACTAAGCTTACCTTAATTTTACATTAAGATTAAAGTGTTTTACCTTTTTTCACTCTTTTAAATGGTATAATATAGATAAGTGAGGTAAGATTATGAATTTCGAACAACAGCTCCTGAATAAGCACATCCTTATCATTGATGACGATAAAATTTTAAACTCTTCCATAAGAGATATTCTCACTGCCTACGGATTTTCCAATCTAACATCAGCCTATGATATAGAATCTAGTTTGGACATGATTGAAACAGAACAGTTCGACCTTTTCCTTTTGGACATTATGCTCCCCGATGGTGATGGCTACACATTAGCAAAACATATCCGAAAAAAAGGCGATACACCTATCCTCTTTCTGACTGCCAAAAATAATCCTGAAGATGAGGTAGCTGGTTTCAATGCTGGTGGTGATGATTATGTCATGAAACCCTTCATTCCAAAAAATCTTATCTATCGTATTATGGCTCTACTCCGGAGAAGCTATAAATCAGAACAGGAAGCAATACAGATTGGACAGACTTTGGTGAATTTTCGGAATGCAACAGTACAAAAAAATGGAGCAGAAATATCTATTACGCCAATTGAAATTCAGATTTTGAAAAAACTTTACGATAATAAAAATTACATCGTTTCAACCGAATCTCTCTGTGATACGATTTGGGGAGTGGATAGCTTTGGTTATGAAAACACTTTGACTGTACATATTCGGAAAATTCGAGAAAAAATAGAAGAAAATCCTTCAAAACCTCAATATTTAAAGACAGCTAAAGGGCTGGGATATAAATTGTTATCATGATTATGAACCAAACCAAAATTTTAAGGTATTCACTAAAGAAATTTATCTTTTTTTCCATCATTATCTTTATTACCAATATTCTTCTAATTGCCAGTTTTGTTTTCTACATTAAGGAAAAGCAAACTGCTACTGAGACTGTGAAAATAATTTCTGAACACATTACCATCACAAAAAATAACGTCCACATACCTAGAAATGATATTTCTAGTCTAAAAGAACAAAAGTTATGGCTCATGGTATTGGATAAGCAGACTGGAAAACAAGTGTACGAACAGTATAAACCTACAGAAGTTCCTTCGCAATTTGACTATGGGGACATTTTACAGTTTTCTCGCTATTATCTTTCAGATTATCCTGTTTTTAGTCAGATAAAAGGTGGCTACATCATTGTTGTTGGTTTTCCAAAAGATAAAATTGCTCGTTATAGTTATAATTACTTAGATATAGATAGTATTCGCTTGATTCCACTAGTAGCATTTGGAGTATTGCTTTTCAACTGCCTCTATTTCGCTTTTCTTTACTACTATGGTGTGACGCATATCAATCGTAAAATTGCGCCTCTTGTAACTGCTATTCAGAATCTCCCAGATGGTTTGAAAAATCCAATAAATTCTATATCAGAACTAGAATATCTTACAACTGCAATTAATCAAACCGATACTCTACTCAAAGAGAATGAAGTCTTTAAAGAGCAATGGATTTCAGGTATTGCACACGATATCAAAACACCTCTTTCTGTCATCATTTCTAACGCGTCCTTGTTAAATGATTCTGAACTAGATACACAGTCTAAAAAACATATTCCCCCAATATTGACGGAATCCTATTACATCCAAAATATTTTAAATGATCTAAATATAGTAGCTCGCCTTTCATCCGGTCATCTTCAATTAAATCAGACTGAAACAAACATTATCCCCTTCTTCAAAGACATTCTCATCCATATTTTAAATCAAGAAATCTGGAATGATTTTGAATTTGATTACGATTATTCACTTGTTAATCAATCTATCATGATTGAGCAGTTTTTAATCACAAGAGTTATCCATAATATCATCTACAACTCTGTTTTACATAACGAAAAGGGGTGCACAATAAGAATCCACTTATTCAAAAAAGATACAAATGTAATTGTCGCAATCAAAGATAATGGACAGGGAGATTCACCAGAAAAAATTGCCGAACTTAATGAATTATCTTTTAAAAACATTGATATTTCTAAAATTAGAACGACTGGAATTGGGCTAAAAATTTCAAAACAAATTGTTGATTTTCATCAGGGCTCTATTTCGTTTGCTAGTGTTCAAAATGAATTCTTTGAAAGTATCATTTCACTTCCGATTTTCAACATTACCAATTAGATAAAAAATGGAGAAGAACAATTAGAGTTTTCTCCATTTTATTCATCTTATCTTCCACTTATACCCTGCCCAACCTGCCAAGACAAGCAAAGCAAGGTTAAAGATGATAAAGAAAGTCGTAAAACCAAATAATCCATTCTGTGCCAAATCTTCCGTGTAAAGTTCAGTCTCTGTAAAGAACAAATAAATTCCATAGCCCTCCACGAAAATAAGAAAACTGACAAAACCAATCAGGAAAAGTCCACTGGCAATAAGAAAGAGTCTCCATAAAAGAATGAGAATTCCTCCTACTGCTAAAAAAATTACTGGGACAAGGAGTAAATCATTCATGACTTTCTCCTTTCTAGTCAATCAATTGACGATAATGGGTGGCAAGAGAGGAATCAAATTCCTCTAGCTTTTGAACTAAGTCCAAATACTCCTCTTTTTCATGTTCTTCAAAGTCCACACCTCGATGATTCTGAAGAGCGATTTCCAATTGACTAGTGAGTTCTCGTTTAGAAAAACTGTAATCGCCTGTCACTTCCTCATAATGTTCCTTTAGCTCCTTGTAGGCTTGGTATTCTTCAGGTGTTTGAAATCCCTGTACCAAGGCCTCTTCTAATTGATAATAGGTATCTTCCATCATAATCGTTACCTCGTTTCTTTCTATCTTTATTTTACCGCGCTTTTCATTTCTTGTCCGCTATTTGTATCTATTTTTTAATCTAATTCAAAAGAAAGTTGTTCTTGCTTTTCTTTTCCTTTTTCGTGGAATTGTCTTAAAGCTTGATCTATAATATCTAAATCCGTTTCTGTTTCAATCAATGGCGCGAGTACATCGTATTCGGCCTTTTTAGTTTGATAACCCGCTTCCTTGGAAAAGCTCTTGTCCACTTCAAGCCGGGTAACCGCTAGGTCGTCCTTGATATGGTCAATCGTGTTCTGAATCCGCTGTATCGTTCCCAAAGCCGAGTTCAAACCCAAACTAACACTGTATTGGTTTTGACCAACAATCTTTATAATCACCTGTTCTGGCATGGGCTGATTTAGCCCTAAGGTTAGTCATTTCTCCAACACTATTTTTACATAACTATTAAAAATCCTCACGCCCCACCAAGTGGTGCTGAAAGGCATAGACTGCAGCTTGTGTGCGATCGCTGACCTCAAGTTTGGCAAGAATGTTAGACACGTGCGTCTTGACCGTCTTGAGAGAGATAAAAAGTTCATCAGCGATGCGCTGATTTTCATAGCCCTTGGCGATGAGTTGGAGTACATCTCGCTCACGCGCAGTCAGGTCCTCATGTAGTTCTATGTGATTGCGGTGGTATTCGACCTTCTTGCTGACCTCTTGCTCAATGGCCAACTCGCCAGCAGCCACCTTACGGACGGCATGGAGTAGTTCGTCTGCACTAGAAGTTTTGAGCATATAGCCACGAGCACCTGCATTTAAGACAGGCATGATTTTTTCATTGTCCAAGTACGAAGTCACAATCAAAATCTTGGCTTCAGGCCATTCTTTGAGGATAGCCAAGGTCGCATCAATCCCATTCATTTCAGGCATGACGATATCCATGACAATAACATCTGGACGCAATTCCAAGGCCAAGTCAATACCCTGAAACCCGTTGGATGCCTCACCCACAACTTCTACATCATCTTGGAGGTCAAAGTAGCTTTTCAAGCCCAATCGTACCATTTCATGGTCATCTACTAGTAAAATTTTCATCTTTACTCCTTTATCATTCCTTATCGAGCAGGGGAATACGGATATCAACTGCCAGACCTTGCTTGGGAGCTGTTAATAACTGAACCGTCCCTGCCATGTCTTCAACTCGTTCCTTGATATTGCGGAGTCCATAACTCAGGTCATCTAAACTCCCCAACTGGAAACCAATCCCATTGTCCACCACCTTCAGCTGCAATTCAAAATCTGTCTGATAGAGATAGACATCTAAACAAGAGGCCTGGGCATGGCGGAGGGTATTGCTGATCAATTCTTGCAGGATACGGAAGATATGCTCCTCGATTTTCTTAGGCAATTTCGTCACATTTTGCTTGAAACTAACCTTGAGATCACTCTTGTCCTCAAGCTCTTTTAGGAGAATTTGAATCCCTTCTATCAAGCTCTTTTGTTCCAATTCAACTGGTCGCAAATGCAGGAGCAAGACCCGCAAATCCTTCTGGGCAGTTTCTAAAATAGCTGTGACACTCTGCAACTGGGTCTGCATCTTTTCTCTATCCAGTTTCAAAGCCTGCTGACTGATACCTGACAAAATCATGTGGGCCGCAAACAACTCCTGACTGACGGTATCGTGCAAATCCCGAGCAATCCGCTTTCGTTCTTTCTCGATGATTTCCTCTTCCTGAGTAAGACTGCGATTTTCAGCTTTTTGAAGAGCCTCTGTCAAGAGGTTAAGTTTCCCTGACAAGGACTTGAAACTGGCATCCAAATCTGGATCAGAAACCTGAACCACTTCTTTCCCTGCCAACAAACGCTTGAGATTGGCCTGCATTTTTCCTAAAGAAAGCTCTTCGACACCTCGCCAAAACAGGACTAAGAGACAGGTCATGGACATGCTGAATACCAACAACAAAAAGACAAATTTTTCTGTTTTTTTGACATCGTGCAGGAAAATAGACCAGTCAAAATCAAGAATTTCCAGCAAGCTGTGGGAGAGAAATAAGACAAATAGGAAGGAGGTGAGGGCAATGATTACATAAGCTTGTTTTTTCATCCTCTGACCACCTCAACATCCCCAATCATAGTGGTCAAGAGAATCTTGACACTCTTGTTACTCTTGAGATAGTCTCTTGTTTCTTGATGATAGTGTTCATTGCGGAGGGCTCGCTTAGGCTGATTGAAAAAAGTCAAATCCCCATAGAGACAGTTAACGCTGAGACTGACTTCCACATCTACAGGTACAATGATTTTAGTGGTTCCTACCATCTTTCTGAGGATAATGACATTGTCATGATTGATTAAGATGACCCTCTCCAGATGAATAGTGTCCTTGCCCATGAGGCGAAAGAGATTGATATCATCAAACTGGCAAGTCTGGTAGCTTGAAAAATGATGGAGATTGCCAAACCAACGATTTTTCTCCTTCTTAACCGTTACCACCTCTTCAAAAACCAAATTGGTCTGCTCTTTTTCCTGGTTCATCATCGGATAAAGAAGAAAGAGGCTGTATATAACCCCAACAAAAATAGCTAGAATCACAAAGGGATTGAGCATGACGATGAAAAAGAAGAGAATGCTTGCCACTACTAAAAGAAGATTATTTCCCTCTTTACCAGTGTAATAGCGAATCAAAAGCAAAAAGAGGAATAAAATCAGCAGAAAACGCGAAAAATGCTCTGATACCATCAAAATCAGAGCTCCTGTCAAAAGACAGGCTTCGATAAATAAAAAGATTTTAAATTTTCTCATAGGTGCATCCTCTCCCTTCTATTTTATCACAATTCAAAAAAGTCACCTCAGTCTGAGGATGGAAAAAAGGCGGTGGTTACGCCTTTTTCATCTGATCCTTTGCTTCTTTTAATTTTCCATAAAGAAGATAGTCTACTTTTTGCAGATCTGCTATGGTGGCACAATTAAGAGCACACATGATCAAGCGTAGATCTGCTTTCCAGCCTTGGACAATATCAATCACTTCTTCGACTGAATAGGTTTCAACCAATTCCAGAACGGTTCGAGACAGTCCTACAGCCTTAGCACCAAAGACCAAACACTTAATCATATCCAGCGGATTGCGAACACCTCCACTAACCAAAAGTTGAACCTTGTCTTTCCAGTCTTGGGCATTGATAAGGGCCTGCATAGTGGACTGGCCCCATTGATTGAGGTAGTCACGTTGACCACTGCGACGGTTTTCGATATAAGCAAAGCTGGTGCCACCACGACCTGACAGGTCAAAGGTTCGAACGCCCAATTCATAGGCTCTCTCGATGGTCTTGGCATCCATTCCAAAGCCCACTTCCTTGAGGACAATCGGAACAGGAATTTGCTTGCTATAATCTGCTAGATGCGATTGCCAGCTTCTAAACGTTCTTTCTCCCTCTGGCATGAGCAATTCCTGCATGACATTGACATGCACTTGCAAGAGAAGAGGATTCATCTCATCTACAGTCTGAAGACCTAACTCGACAGACTTGTCCAATCCAATATTGGTTCCAAGAAGGAGATTTGGATGATCATACTTGACAGAAAAAGAGTCATCTGCTGGATCTTTGAGGGCTGCACTATAAGAACCCGTTACAAATAAAATTCCACAGGTTTCTGCCACTTGAGCCAGCTTTTGATTGATTTCTCTTCCCTTATAGCTTCCACCCGTCATGGCATTGATATAGAAAGGAAAGTCCCACTTTCGACCAGCAAACTCTGTCGACAGATCGATTTCATCCAGGTCGTAAAGAGGCAAGGAAGAATGAATCAACTCCACCTCATCAAAGCTATTATAGGAACTTTTCTGCTCAAGAGCATAGCGGATGTGCTCATCCTTACGATTTGTCGTCATGTCCTATCCTTTCTTGGTATAAGAGCTCAATCCCCAGATCGGCCCAACGTTTTTTTAGGGTTTCAGTTGATTGCTCATCAAAACTCAAGGCAATACCACAATCACCACCACCAGCGCCGCTACTCTTAGCAACAGCTTGCAAATCTTGACTGGCTTCTTTCAACTGTCTAAGCGAAGGCGTGTAAATATCTGCGCTCAAGCCTTCCAAGAGCTTGCTGGCTACTTCTACTTGCTCGATAATTTTTTCTGCTTTCCCCTGCTCCAAGGATTCTACCAAAGAAACCACCGTTTCTTTTGAGGAACTTAAAAAATTCTGATTGATATTTTGCTTGATTTGCTGGACCATGTGACTCGATACAGCCACTTCCTTGGTCCATCCCACTAAGAAATCACATTCTAGGGCTGGTTGCACTGGTGAAATTGAAAAGCCCCAATCACGCTCTAAAACAGTCGCCAAGTTTTCTTCTTCCAACCAAGCAGCCACCTTCTGGCGATCAAATGACTGGTAGAGAACCAAATCCTCTGCCACAATACAGGCAAGGTCCCCCATAGAACCATTATCTCCGCGCTTGAGCAAGACCGAGCTAGCCAGCTTGAACAAGAGATCCTGATCAACCGAAAGATTATACAGAGCCAGCAAAGCCTTGATAACCAAGACAACGACGCTACCGCTAGAACCCAGACCAAACTTTTTCCCTTCTCTTTCCATTTTTCCTCGGATTTCCAAAGAAAAAGGTCGCAAGGTCTGCCCACGATGAACGAGGAAATCTTCCACTAAAGCAATCGTTTCTTGAATCAAGCTATAGTCAGGATTTGGCGTCATGTCCACTGCAAAATCAAACAGATCCGAATAGATACGGTAACTATCAGAAAAAGCAATCTCGCCTTTCATATAGATGGGGATGGCCTTTATCAAGGCTAACTGCCCTGGCTCTAAAATAGCATATTCACCTGCCCAATAGAGTTTTCCACAAGTTTTAACAGCAACCATCTTGGCTCAAATCCTTTGTTTTTGACACAATCAAGCGATAACGTTGACCGAAGATTTCTGATAAATGCTCCAAGTCTTTCTCCTGACAGAGGACCTTGACATTGGGACCAGCATCCATAGTAAAGTAGCAGGCTTCCCCTTGCTCACGGAGCTGGCGGACAAAGTCCATGGCTTCATAAGAAGCATCCGTCAGATAAGAAAAGGCTGGTGATGCTGTTTTGGTCGTAGCGTGCATAGCCAGGGCATTTTTCTCCGTTAATTCCCCAACCTTGGCAAAGTCATTTGCCTTGAGGTAAACCAGCATATCCTGATAATCCTTCTCAGATTGACGCACCCAGTCATCAAAGGTCGTCGATGTTTCCACACAAAGTTTCATCCCATCACGACTAGAGATTGGTTTTTTCTTGTCTTCTAGCACCAACATAATCATAGCTAGTTTCAGGCCTGTCTCTACCGGGTAAATCTCTCCGCTATCCTTATCCCAGGCACCGAGTGGTCCATAAAAACTCCGAGAGGAAGAGCCTGAGGCAAACTTAGCCTCCTGTGCCAACTGGCTCCGAGTCAATCCAAGCTTGAAATAAGCATTACAAGCCTTGACCAGGGCGGACAAACCACTAGAACTTGAGGACAGACCCGCCGCGGTAGGCATATTGTTCTTAGTATCTATACGGACAAAGCCTTCACCATCTGGACGATAACGGTCAATAATCTTGCTCATCTTGACATGCTCCGCCTCACTCTGTAGCTGACCATTGATGTAAAATTCGTCAGCTGTTACATTTGCTGGTAAAGGCGACAAGGTCGTCTCTGTGTACATGTTTTCCAAAGTCAGAGAAATACTGCTAGTAGCAGGCACCATCTCTTTTTCTTTTTTCTTTCCCCAGTATTTGATAATGGCAATATTGGCGTAAGAACGTACTGTTACAGGCTCTCTATCCATGTCTGAACAGCTCCTTTCTCTTCTAATCTTTCTGCTAGTTCTTGTGCGTGTGTCAAATTGTCTACCAAGGCTATGATACAACCTCCAAGCCCACCACCGCTCATCTTAGCACCCAGAGCACCATGGCTCAGAGCCGTTTCAACGAGGGAATCTGCTTCAGGGCTACTGACACCAATTTCTTTTAAATGTAAATGCGCTTGACTGAGGATTTGTCCCAGTCCTTCAGCATCTTTTTGTGAAATCGCAACTTCTGCCTGCTGGGTTAATTCTCCCAAGGCATGCAAAAACGGTAGGGCATCCTTGCCCTTGCTTTGCACCACTTGGATGGCTTCACGAGTGTGACCATAAACACCCGTATCGGCAATTATCAAATAGGCGGATAAATCCATCTCAAGCTCTGTAAATCCAACATTTTTAATAAAGCGAATAGGCTGGTCACTGAGACAGGTCTTGGCATCCAAACCACTTGGATTCATATGGGCAATCATCTCCGCCCGATTGACCAAGATTTCTAATACATCATGAGGCAGATCAGCCTCATAGTAGTCAAATACCGCACGAATGGCCGCTATGCTGATAGCTGCTGACGAACCCATTCCCCGTTTCTCAGGAATAGCCGAGTCAATCTCACAACGAATGCAGGCTTCTTTGATATCCAAATACTCCAGCGAAGCATACACCGCCATGGACAAGGTATCCTCCTCATAGAGGCGCCAAGGACTTGCAGCAGGGACTACCTTACAAGTCACCTCCACCTCCAAAAGAGGCAGGGAAATGGCAGGATAACCGTAAACGACCGCATGCTCCCCTATTAAAATAATCTTACTATGTGCCTGACCGACACCAATTTTTTTTGTCATTTTTTCCTTTTACTAGACGAAAAAGCCGTCCCATACTCAATGAAAATCAAAAAGCAAACTAGGAAGCTAGCCGCAGGCTGTACTTGAGTACGGTAAGGCGACGCTGACGTGGTTTGAAGAGATTTTTGAAGAGTATTATTTTTTCATACAAGTATTGATTCTCTCCTATCTATTTTATTATATTTTCACAAAAAAAGCGATTGTTTCCTTCACAATCGCCTCTTTCATTATTGAACCCATTCGCCATTATAGTTGACGTAGTAGCCATCTACAGTGGTATTCACTGCTAAAGCACCTGAGCTATAGGCGTAGTACCATTTACTGCCGACCTGGAACCAACCAGTGACCATCGCTCCTGATGAACGGAGATAGTACCACTTGTTACCGAGATATTGCCAGCCTGTTTTCATATCGCCATTTTCAGCATCTAAATAGTACCAAGTTGAGCCTTCCTGATACCAGCCAGTTGTCATAGCTCCTGATGAACGGAGGTAGTACCACTTATTGCCAATTTGCTTCCAACCAGTTTGCATGATACCAGTTTCTGGATCTAGATAGTACCAAGTTGAGTTATCATTGTTCCAGCCACGCACTGGCTCCCCAACCGTTAAACTGTCGATACGAGCATCGAAGCCACCACTCTTTTGTAAATAATACCAGTGTCCCTCATCAGAAATCCAACCCGTTTTTAAAGTATGATAGCTACGCTGATCTTCAAAATAATAGACTCGTTTCTCTGCTGGACTATCATATTGTTCCCCATGATGTTTGTTGGTATTTGTAGCAGTTTTTGCCTCTAAAACTTGCTTACCAACAAATTCTTGTAGGACACCATCTTGATTAAAGTAATACCATTGTGGCATTGGCATAGATTCTAATCTTAAACCATTTGGGTAAGGACCAATTGTACTACCTTTAGATGGAAACGGGATATATTGCCAGCCGACAACCATTTCTCCTGATACATGATCAAAATAATAGGTCTTGCCATCAATCACTCGCCAGGCCTTTTCTTTGATGTCACCCTTCTTGTAGTAGGTTCTACCATTTTCTTGTACAAATTGCCAGCCTTCTGAATCAGCATCATCCGCCAATACTGCACTTGTTGCTAGCAAACCAAAGAAAAAGACTGCTAATGCAATTTGCATCAATTTTTTTATTATTTTCATTAGACCTATCCTCCATAACCGATTGTAGCAAAGATCCAACCATATGTCAACATATGGAACACTCTCAAAAAAGCAGTTACATAACTGCAACTGCTTTTCTATTCTTGCATGGTGTAACCAACACCACGCACGGTTTTAATGTAGCTTTTTTGACCTTTTACATCAAGCTTGCTACGTAGATAACGGATATAGACATCCACGATATTTGTTTCGGTCGCACTTTCATACTTCCAGACACTTTCCAACAACTGCTCACGAGTCAGAACTTTCTTGCTTCCCATAAGAGTGGCCAAAAGGTCATACTCACGACGCGTCAGAGCAATCATCTCCTCGCCACGATAAACGGTATGATGTTCTACATCCATACGCAGATTGCGGTAAGACGTTGGAACCTTCATCTGACTACAGTGTTGGTCGATAAAGTCCCGACCTCGGAAAATCGCTGAAATACGAGCTACCAGATTCTCAATAATAACCGGCTTATAGATGTAAGAAACGGCAAAGCGTTGGATTGTCTCAATCTGATCTTGCAATTCTTCACGATGGTCCAAAACCATGATGACTGAGGCTGGCTTAGTCCGACTCAGCTTGTCTGCAAAATCCTGGGCTGTCATATCCCCCAGTTGAGCATTCAATAAAATCAAGTCATAGTCTGTCTGAAGAGCCATGGAGAGGGCCTTTTGCCCCTCCTCAACCTGATCAACTCGGTATTGCTCTTTTTGGAGTTCCAAACTTAAAAAATGAGCTAGATTTCGTTCTTTCTCAAGTAATAAAATCCGTTTCCCCATGGCAGACCTACTTATTTTTCGTCATACCAAGAGTAGTGGAATGTTCCTTCTTTGTCTTTACGTTGGTAAGTGTGGGCACCAAAGTAGTCACGTTGCGCTTGAATCAAGTTAGCTGGAAGGTCAGCTGAACGGTAGCTATCATAGTAAGTAATAGCTGCTGAGAAGGTTGGTACTGGTACACCAGCTTGAACCGCAAGAGCTACGATATCACGCACTGCTTGTTGGTACTTAGCAGTGACATCCAAGAAGTATTCATCCAAAAGAAGGTTTGCAAGGTCTGCATCACGGTTGTAAGCATCTGTAATCTTTTGCAAGAAACGAGAACGGATGATACAGCCATCACGCCAGATAGATGCGATGTCTGCAAATGGCAAGTTCCAGTTGTTTTCTTTAGAAGCTACACGCAATTGTGCAAAACCTTGTGCGTATGAAATGATTTTTGAGAAGTAAAGGGCTTGACGGATCTTTTCAATCAACTCAGCTTTGTCTCCTTCAAATTTGAAAGCAGCTGGTTTTGGAAGAACCTTGCTAGCATGTACACGTTCTTCTTTGTAAGTTGAAATGTAACGTGCAAATACTGACTCAGTGATGAGTGACAATGGCACACCAAGGTCAAGTGATGATTGACTAGTCCATTTACCAGTTCCCTTGTTACCTGCAGCATCAAGGATGTAGTCTACGATTGGTCCATCTTGACCTTCATCGTCTTTACGGTTCAAGATATCAGCTGTGATTTCGATTAAGTAGCTGTCCAATTCACCCTTGTTCCACTCAGTAAAGATTTCAGCCATATCTTCTGCAGAAAGGCCTAGCAAGTGTTGCATCAAGTCATAGCTTTCTGCAATCAATTGCATATCACCATACTCAATACCGTTGTGAACCATTTTTACATAGTGACCAGCTCCATCAGGACCGATGTAAGTCACACATGGTTTGCCATCTTCTGGTGCTTTAGCTGAGATTTCTTCAAGAACATCCGCAACCAATTCGTAGGCCTCTTTTTGTCCACCAGGCATGATAGAAGGACCTTCAAGGGCACCTTTTTCACCACCAGAAACCCCAGTACCGATAAAGTTGATACCTGAGTTTGCCAATTCTTCATTACGACGGATGGTATCTTTGTAGAAAGTGTTTCCTCCGTCAATCAAGATATCACCCTTGTCAAGGTGTGGAAGAAGGGCTTGGATAGTAGCATCTGTACCAGGTCCAGCTTGAACCATAAGCATGATACGACGTGGTTTTTCGATTGAGTTTACAAAACTTTCAACGTCATAGCTTGGTACAAAGTTCTTTTCAGGATGGCAAGCAATTACATCTTCCGTTTTTTCTTTACTACGGTTGTAAATAGCAACTGTGTAACCACGAGATTCAATATTAAGGGCAAGGTTACGACCCATTACGGCCATACCTACGACACCAAAGTTAGCTTTTGTCATTTGACACTCCTCTTGTTTCATTTGTTTTATTTTATCATTTTTACTTTTGAAAAGAAAGAATTTTGTAACGACTGCTTAGTAGTCCAAGTCATCCGCATGTCCAGCACCATTTCCGACAAAATATCCTGTCTTACAGTTAAGGGTAAAGAGATAGGTTCCATCTGGCTTGTAGAGGTTGTAATAACCATTGCCATTAACGATATTGACACGTTCAAGGATGTATTGGTTACCAGTGATATAACCACGTGAACGTGAAGTCGCTAGAATTTGTTCCAAGACACCATCCGCAAAATCCCAAGCAGAGTTGTTACTATCATCAATAGCAGACTGATTATAGGCAACACGACTGGCACTTCTTTGAACAGCAACCCCTGCACTCGAGAGACCCATATTGACTTCACTACGAGAACTTCTAGTTTCATTTGAGGCAGCATTTGAACTACTTGGGCTTGTCTCACTAGTCGTATTTGAGCTTGCTTGACTTGAACTTGAACTACTAGTTTCACTTGAACTTGAACTAGAAGTACTTGTTTGCTGGCTCTTACCAAGGCTGATAGCCTTATCTAGCACTTTATCAAGCTCCGTATTGCCAGTTTTAATATCTGTAAATTTAGCATCTGATTTAGCTTTAGCGTTAGTGTCCAAAACTCCATCTACAATAGCTGGCTTCTCAAATTGAGCATTGACATCTTGAATGGCCTTTATTTGAGTCGCTAGACTATCATACTTAGATTTTGCTAGCGTATATTCACGACTACCTTCTAGCTTATCAAGCAAGGTTTTCAGTTGACTCAGTTTATCAAATTGGCTATTCTTCAAAGCCGTTTTGTTGCTATCTGTATAGAAGGCATCATATAAATTATTGAATTCTTCCACATCTGACTGCGTATTTGTAGTTGATTGAGAAGTTTGGATTTCCTTGGTCGAACGAGCCACCTGACGATAAATATAATAACCAGTTCCAAGGATAAGAACCACTAAGGCTGCTAGAATACCGTAAAGCACCCATTTCTTCTTACTTTTTCCATCTTCACTATCTGTGACTCGATAAAGTGTTGGAATATCTTCAGTCTCAGAGGCTTCAACAAGAGGAGTTTCTGAAACTCGTGTTAATTCTAAATCATCAAACTGACTCAATTCATCTTCTGAAGCTGGAGAAGTTACTCCTGTTTCCTCACGCATCTCTTGAATTAAATCATCCAGACTCTGAGTTTCAACTAACTCCTCCTTTTTGTATTGGCGAGTCGCAAACTTATCTGCTTCGATTTCATCTTTGTGTTGCTTGACATACTTGTCCAAAATGGAATCTTCAGGCAAGACTCCTGCTTCCACTTCTTCATTTTTACGAATAGCTTGACCAACTGTTAACTCTTTTGCTTCATCAAAATCAAATCGCGATTCTTGGTTTTCTTTTTTATGACGATTCCGTCTTTTCTTACTCATGAATATAACCTTTCTATTTTACCTCTTGGCGTTTAACACGCTGACCAAAATATTGATACAGATCCACTTTCAAGGTTCCGTTGTATAACTTACGCTTCTTATCTGCTTGGCTACCATACTTGCTTTCAAAAGCTTCATCACTAGTTAGGATAAACTTACTCCAAGTTTTCAGTGGTGCAAATACTTGACCCATCTCAGCATAAAGCTTGGTCACCCCTGCATCATCTGATAAACGCTCCCCGTAAGGCGGATTGGAAATAATCACACCATTGATTTTATCGGAACGCAAATCCTGCACGCGCATCTGCTTAAAAGTAATGTCTCCTGCAACACCAGCTGCCTGGGCATTGGCCTTAGCAATTTCCACCATGCGTGCATCGATATCACAGCCCGTGATATCCAGTTCCAGCTCACGGTCTACTTTTTTAGCCGTTTCTGTACGCACTTCCTGAATCAAGCGATTGCTAATCCAGTTCCATTCTTCAAAAGCAAAGGAGCGACGAAGACCAGGAGCCATCTTTCTGGCAATCATAACCGCTTCAATACAGAAAGTCCCCGAACCACAGGTCGGATCAATCAAAGGCTTGTCTGGATACCAGTTAGAAAGTTGTAAAATAGCTGCCGCCATGTTTTCCTTGATAGGAGCGCCGCCTTTTTCGGTACGATAGCCACGTTTAAAGAGACTGGAGCCTGTCGTATCAATCATGACAGTTGCCACATCTTTGAGAATAGAGACCTCAATCTTAAACTCTGGGCCATTCTCCATCAGAGGAACACCTTCTGGGCGGGCGTAGTGTTTCTGCAATTTCTTGACAACAGCTTTCTTAGAAATAGCCTGTACACTTGGCTCATTGTGAAGTTTAGATTTAACACATTTGGCTTTTGAAATCGGGAACCGAGCTCCAAGTGGTAAATAATGTTCCCAATCTAGAGCAAAAACTCCCTGAAACAGCTCTTCAAAAGTCTTAGCTGGGAACGTTCCTACGATAATTTTGATACGATTTGCTGCCCGAAGCCAGAGGTTAGTTTCGATAATAGCTCTCACGTCTCCTTGAAAACGAACACGTCCATTTTCAACCTGACAATCGTAGCCCAACTCTCGCACTTCTCGTCCCACAACAGCTTCAAGACCTGCTGCTGCAGTAGCGATTAAATTAAATTCTTTTTTCATGTTACAGTCTTGCAAGACCTTTCTATATGTCCACTTTAAAAAATGAGGTTGAGAAAATTTCTCAGCCCCAACCTATATGCAATTTTCTATAAGCCATGTTTTGTTCCAGAAGTGACTAGGACCACTTCCTTCGATAATCATCTGTCTACCACTAATAGCTCTAGCTGATAGCAGTCAGAATACTACGTTCGTTTTCGCGTACTCCATGCCCCGACCAAAATTTGGGTTGCTAGCTTGAGGGGTTTACCGCGTTCCACTCTCTCTGTTTCCAGAAAGACTCCGTCACTGTGGCACTTTCAAGCCTACTCTGACCTATCCGAGGACTTAGCCATTTCAACTGCCGTAACGATTACTCGTCCCTAGGCTTATGGTTTCGCCTAGCACAAACACTACAGGCATCACAGCCTGTGCTAGCATGGACTTTCCTCATGAGAAGCAACTCTCCTCACGCGATTATCCAAAAATTGCATGTGACAAGACCTGAATTACAAATCAGGATTGTCTAAAATTTGTTTGCCGAATACTTCTTTTTCAAGACGATTCAAGCGTTTCAAAATATCAAAATTCGTCATAGAAGATGAAGCTGCCACATCAATTGGATCTGGGTGACTAGGACTTGGAGCCGAACTCACTTGCGGTTTACGAGCTAATTCTTCCTTCAAATCCGCAATTTCCTGACGAAGTGACTTGACCAAGGCAGCATAGGTTTCATAGTCCTTGATGACATCGTCTAAAAACTCATCAACTTCTACCTTGCTATACCCACGGACTTCACGTCCAAACTCTTGTTCAAAAATATCTTTCGCTGAAAAAATAATACTTGCCATGTCTCTCTCCATTCTCGCTTGCTAGTATTATTATATAAAAAAAGGCAAACAAAAATCAAGGTCAAAGCTTCAATTTTCGGAAAAATTTTCAGCAAGTTCATTTAGCCGATCAAATGTTAATCTCTTTATAAAATAGTCCTCTTGATTTTTCATCTTTTGGTAAAAATAAGCTAATTTCGTTTCATTTTCTTCATCATAAAAAAGATAGGAACTATTCGTATTTTCCAGTAAAAACTGCTGGTAATCTCTTAACTGCCCCTTGTGTTCATAGCGAGGATAGGCATATTTGACAAAATCTACTTGCTTAAAACGACTCAGTTTCATCTGATTGTCTTCATTCCAATTTTCCCCATGGGTTTCAAAAGCAAAAATGGTAGCCAACTGGAAACCGTACTCGGTTTTCATCTCCTGAGCAACCTCTAAAACCCAATATTCAAAGCCCAAACTTCCTGTAAATACAAGCCAAGTCACCCCATCTGTTGCCATAGCCTCTAAATCTTTACGTATCGCTTTTTTAATCAATTTAAGACGAGGATCCTTGTCAGAAAACAAACCCAAATCAAAAGCAGAATAGCCTAAAACCAAAGCTGTAGCCATTTTTAACCCTTTCTGTGCAAATTTATGGTATAATAGAGTGATGTTATTGTACCAATAAGGAGAATTATGGTCAACTATCCACATAAACTTTCATCACAAAAAAGACAAACATCTCTTTCTCAACCCAAAAATTTCGCAAATCGAGGAATGTCTTTTGAAAAGATGATCAATGCTACCAACGACTACTATTTGTCTCAGGGCTTGGCTGTTATACACAAGAAACCAACCCCTATTCAAATTGTACGAGTGGACTATCCACAGCGAAGTCGTGCCAAGATTGTTGAGGCCTATTTTCGACAAGCTTCCACAACAGATTACTCTGGCGTGTATAGAGGACATTACATTGACTTTGAAGCCAAGGAAACGCGACAAAAGAATGCTATTCCAATGAAGAACTTCCATCTTCACCAGATTCAACATATGGAACAAGTTCTAGAACAGCAGGGCATTTGCTTCGTACTGCTTCATTTTTCTTCTCGACAAGAAACTTACTTGTTGCCGGCACTTGATTTGATTCGCTTTTATCATCAAGATAAGGGCCAAAAATCAATGCCACTTGGATATATTCAAGAATACGGATATTTAGTAAAGCAAGGAGCTTTCCCTCAAATTCCCTATCTCGATATTATCAAAGAACATTTACTAGGTGGTAAAACAAGATGAATAAACAAACTATTCTGCGATTCTTAAAGTATACTGGAATTACATTTCTTACCTTATTTATCGCATTATTTCTATTAGGTGGAGGTGTCTTCCTCTACTTTGTTAGCAAGGCTCCAGCCTTATCTGAAAGTAAATTAGTTGCGACAACCTCTAGCAAGATTTATGATAATAAGAACGAACTGATTGCTGACCTTGGATCTGAACGTCGCGTAAATGCTCAAGCAAATGAAATTCCTACTGACTTGGTCAAGGCAATTGTGTCTATCGAAGACCACCGTTTCTTTGACCATAGAGGTGTTGATACCATTCGTATCATGGGTGCGGCATTGAGAAACCTCCAAGGGAAAGGAGGGCTCCAAGGGGCTTCAACCTTGACTCAGCAATTGATTAAATTAACTTATTTCTCTACTTCAACTGCCGATCAAACCTTATCACGTAAAGCCCAGGAAGCTTGGTTGGCTGTTCAATTAGAACAAAAAGCAACAAAACAAGAAATTCTGACCTACTATGTGAATAAAGTTTACATGTCTAACGGAAACTATGGAATGCAGACGGCTGCCCAAAACTATTACGGCAAAGATTTACGAGAACTATCACTACCTCAACTTGCCCTACTAGCAGGAATGCCACAGGCTCCGAATCAATACGATCCCTATTCTCATCCAGAAGCTGCCCTTGACCGTCGTAACTTGGTACTTTCAGAGATGAAAGGTCAAGGCTACATCTCTGCCGAACAGTATGAGAAGGCTATCAATACCCCTATTACTGATGGACTCCAAAGTTTGAAATCAGTCAATAGCTATCCAGCATATATGGACAATTATCTCAAAGAAGTTATCGACCAAGTAGAACAAGAAACTGGCTATAACCTTCTAACTACTGGGATGGATGTTTACACAAATGTAGACCAAGAAGCTCAAAAACATCTGTGGGATATCTACAACTCCGATCAATACGTCTCTTACCCTGACGATGATTTGCAAGTCGCATCTACGGTCGTAGATGTTTCAAATGGTAAAGTCATTGCCCAACTTGGAGCTCGTCACCAAGCAAGTAACGTTTCATTTGGCACCAACCAAGCTGTAGAAACCAATCGTGACTGGGGTTCAGCAATGAAACCGATCACCGATTATGCACCTGCCATAGAATACGGTGTATATGATTCCACTGCAACTATGGTTAATGATATTCCTTATAACTATCCTGGTACTGATACTCCACTCTACAACTGGGATCATGTCTACTTTGGAAACATTACAATCCAGTATGCTCTTCAACAATCACGAAACGTCACAGCCGTTGAGACTTTGAATAAGGTCGGTCTAGATAGAGCTAAAACCTTCCTTAATGGTCTTGGTATCGACTATCCAAGCATGCATTACGCAAACGCCATTTCAAGTAACACAACTGAATCCAACAAAAAATATGGTGCAAGTAGTGAAAAAATGGCTGCCGCCTATGCTGCTTTTGCAAACGGTGGTATTTACCACAAGCCAATGTATATCAATAAGGTCGTCTTCAGTGACGGTAGTGAAAAAGAATTTTCTGACCCTGGCACAAGAGCCATGAAAGAAACGACTGCTTACATGATGACCGAAATGATGAAAACTGTCTTGGCATACGGAATAGATCGTGGTGCTTATCTCCCTTGGCTACCTCAAGCTGGTAAGACTGGTACTTCTAACTATACTGATGAAGAAATCGAAAAATATGTCAAAAACACTGGCTACGTAGCTCCAGATGAATCGTTTGTAGGATATACTCCTAAGTATTCTATGGCTGTATGGACTGGATACTCAAACCGTTTTACTCCAATAGTTGGAGATGGTTTCCTAGTTGCTGCCAAGGTTTATCGCTCAATGATATCGTATTTATCAGAAGATGAGCAACCTGAAGATTGGACGATGCCAGATGGCCTGTTCCGAAATGGCGAATTTATCTTCAAAAATAGTACGAAAAATACTTGGAATAATCAAACTACACAACAAAGTTCACAACAAACGCAAATAGTAGAGAATTCCTCTACAACAGCTGAAAGTACAACTACACAGGCAAGTTCGACGGTTGGACAACAACCCAATAATGCTCCAGCAACTGATCCTAATCAAGGACAAGCTGGTCAGACTGTGCATCCAACACAACCAGTACAACCAACACAGCCAACACAGCCAACGCCACAAAATCCACAAGTTCAACAGCAACCACAACAGTGAGATGAAAGAAAATCCTGAGAATAAAAACTCAGGATTTTTTCTACAAAAAAATTAGTTTCATAATCTTTGAAAGTGAAGAGAGGTTTCAACTCATTTTCGATAAACCAAAAGAAGTTAGCGAATAACTAACTTCTTTTTATCTTATTTCACATGTTTTGCAAGTTCTTCTTGCGCTTTTTTATTGGATTCTTCTTTTTCTTTCATCCATTTATCTTGAGCTTTTTGGTATTCATCTACAGTGACTGCCTTGTCTTGAAGTTCCAAGTATTTGTATAGGAGCGGATCGCTTGTCCCCTTGTTACCAGAGAAGGCAAATGGCATCGTAAATGGTACCATCTTAGACAAGATTGGGCGACCAGTGAGTGATGTTGTTGGGATAATCAAGGCACTATCTGTCAACCAAGCTTGGGCAGCAGCGTATTTATCATATCGTTTAGCAACATCTGTAGTCTCATCATCAGCTTCAGTAACCAATTTCTCGTAGTCATATAGACCTACTTTTTTAGCAGCTACATTATCTTTCCCTGAGTCAAATCCTAAATATGTTTTAGTGCTTTCACCAACTGATGGTTTGATGATATCAAGGTAGGTTGATGGATCGGCAAAGTCTGGACCCCAACCGACATTATCTGAAATATCCCAATCTTCCCCAGCTGCTGTTTCAGCAAAGTAGGTAATATTGTTTACTTCATCCTTTTGTAGCTGTTGAATATCAATGACAACATTATCTGTACCCAAGGTTTCTTCAACCGATTGTTTGAAAGATTGGACACGTTGAACTTTTGTAGTTGCTGTCTGATCAACTGGCATATCCAAATGAATTGGGAAAGTCACGCCTTCTGCCTGAAGAGCAGTCTTAGCCTTAGCAAATTCAGCCTTAGCCTTGTTTGGATTGTAGAGACCATCTTGAGCATCTGCGAAGTTGACATCCTTCCATTCATCCCCATAAGTTACCAATTTTTCTTTGACCATATCGCCAAAGTTTTTCCCATCTGCTTGAACAAATGTTGGTGGCACAAAGAGATTACGCAAGATTTTGCTTGCACCACTGGCACCGTTCACTTGTGAAGCATAGGCCGTACGGTCAAAACCAAAGGCAATAGCCTGACGGAAATCCTTGTTTAAGAGAGCCTTTTTAGTAGAAGTCTTTTGTTCGTCGCTAGTCTTAGAAGTATATTAGACTTCCTGCGAAACAAAAATATGATACAATAAAACTATGAATTATGAATCAAGTAAAGTATTAAGTGATGCA